>JAEEGL013972165.1_pt1 | contig 14657 bp, 12 predicted proteins | sample 9134231 | NCBI WGS metagenome assembly JAEEGL01 (sample SAMN16246548, study PRJNA631951) | gut metagenome | biome: gut microbiome; feature: rumen; material: fiber-attached | host: Bos | place: Iran: Karaj | collected 2018-10 | reverse complement strand
GTATCCTGGAAGACCATGTCGTTCTGGAAGCAGACCCCGAAGCGCCTGCGCAGCTCGTCCCGGTCATAGGTGCGCACGTCCCGCCCGTCAAGGAAGACGCCGCCCTCGGCTGCGTCGTAAAAGCGCAGCAGCAGGTGGATCAGGGTGGATTTGCCGCAGCCCGTGGGGCCGATGATCCCCAGGCTCTCTCCCCGCTCCAGGGAGAAGGAAATGCCGTCCAGGGTCTTTTCCCGGCTCTCCCCCGCGAAGTCGGCGGCGTCCGCGGCGCGGCTGTCTTCCCCGTAGCGGAAGCCCACGTTTTCAAAGCGGATGAAGCCCGGGCCCGAAGGGACCAGTCCCTCCGCCGGGGCCAGGACCCGCTGGCCCGTAGGCGCCTGCAGCACCTCGTCGATGCGGTTTGCGGAGGCGCTGGCCTTGCTCATGGTCATGAAAATGCGGCTCAGGCCCATGACCCCCATGGCGATCATATTGAAGTAGGTGAGGAAGGCCAGGATGACCCCGGGCTCCATGCGCCCGGCGTTGACCCGCCGTGCGCCCAGCAGCACCACCAGCGTCAGGCCGACATTCAGGCAGAACTGCAGGAAAGGCCCCGGCACGGCCATGACCGTGCTGGCGGTGATGTCCGTTTCGGTCATGTCCCCGTTGGCGGCGGCGAAGCGCCGCTTTTCGTATTCCGCCTTGGAGAGGGCCTTGACCACCCGGATGCCCGTGATGTTCTCCCGCATGATCCGCACCAGGGCGTCCAGCTTCTCCTGGACCCGGGCGTACATGGGGATGCCCTTGGCGGATACCGTCAGCACGATCAGGATCAGCAGGGGCAGCATGACCACCAGGATCATGGCCATGGAAGCGTCCATGGCCAGCGTCACCGCCACCCCGCCCAGCAGCAGCATGGGGGCCCGGATGCACAGGGCCTGCAGCTGCTGCACCGAGGACTGCACGTTGTAGCTGTCCGAGGTCATGCGGGAAATGAGGGAGGGCAGGCCGAAGGCGTCGAACTGGCTGCCGTCCAGGTTGGCGATCTTCCGGAACAGAGCCTGACGCACGTCGTAGCTCACCCGGTGGGCGTTCTCGATGGCCCGTCGATTGGCGGTCACGTTCAGCGTGCGGGTGACGAAGGCTGCGGCGAACATGAGGCAGCCCCAGAGGATCACCGGCTTCAGCTTTCCCAGAGGGACGACGTAGTCGATGATATGCTCCAGGATATAGGGGATGGACAGCTCCGCCAGTGTGCCCAGGAGCTTCAGGACCACGGCCAGGAAGATGCTCTGCCTGTAGCGCCCCATGGAGCGGAAGATCAGCTTCAAGGCGTCCCGCCCCCTTCCGGCTCCAGCAGCGCCAGAGCGTTGCGCCGCAGCAGCTCCGTCAGCCGCTCCAGCTCCGCCTGCTCGCTTTCGCTCAGCCCCGTCAGGATCCCCTCCGTGAAGCGTTCAAAGGCCGCGCGGATGCGGGGATAGACCGCCAGAGCCTTCTCCGTGGGGTAGACCAGGCGGCAGCGGGCGTCCTCCGCCGGCGCTTCCCGGCGGATATAGCCCTGCTCCTCCAGCTTCATCAGCCGGTGGGCCACCGTGGTCTTGTCCAGCCCCAGCGCGGCGATCAGCTCCTCCTGCGCCAGGCCCGGCCGGCGGCAGACGTGGCTGAGGAGCATCTGCTGGGCGGGCCGCAGCTCCGTGTCCCCCAGGGACCCGGCACGGTACAGCCTGCAGCATCGACCGATGCTCAAAATGTTGCCCAGGGTGCGGCTTTGCATACCATCGCCTCCTTTGACGGTTCCAGTATACGCCGATTAGTTGCTGTTTGCAACTATCTGCGGAGAAGATAAACGCGGACGGCCGCCGGCGAGATTGACGGAGGCCCGTTTCCGTGGTACGATCCCGTTGGATCCTGCCCGGCCGGCTTCCGGTCCGGGACTGTCTGCAGAGGAGGACGAAGCATGGCCGTCATCGAAGGAAAGAGCCGAAGGCCCGATCGGCGGGGCGGGGGCTGAAGCATGGAACGGATACTCGCCTTTTTGAAAGCCTTCACGCCCCGGCGGCGGGTCGTCTACCTGCTGGGAACGCTGCTCCTGGGCTGCGGCATCGCCATGAACACCAAGACCCAGCTGGGCATCGCCCCCATCCTCTCCGTCGCCTGGAACATCAGCGAGCTCATCGGCGTCCCCTTCAGCCTCATGAGCTTTTTCTACTATTGCTTCCTCATCCTGCTGCAGCTGCTGCTCCTGGGGAAGGAGTTCGAACCCATCCAGTGGCTGCAGCTGGCGGCCAGCTTTTTCACCAGCTTTTTCATCGGCCTTTTCGGCCGGATCCTGCCCACGGCCGTTTCACCCGTGGGCCGGGGCGCCATGCTGCTGGGCGCCATCCTGCTGACCGGCGCCGGCATCATCCTCACCGTGGGGGCCCGATTCGTGCCCAATCCGGGGGATGGGATGGCCTCCGCCATCGCCCGGCGCACGGGCAGGAGCCTGGGCCTCAGCAAAAACATCCTGGATATATCCAGCTTCCTCGTCGCGGCGGCCCTGGGCTTCCTCTTCCGGGGCAGGCTCATGGGCGTGGGCGTGGGCACGGTGGTCACCATGCTCCTGACGGGGCGGGTGGTGGCCCTGCTGCAGAAGCCCCTGCTGCGGCTGTCCGGCCTGGACCGGGAAGCCTGAGCCGCAGAAAAGGATCGCCCGGCGGGTTCCGGCCCGCCGGGCGGTTTTGTCTGCGCAGGATCAGGGGAGGACGTCCGCTCCCGCGTAGTGCCAGACCCGGAATCCGGCCCGTTCGCCGGCCCGGGCGTTGTCCTCCCGGTCGTCGATATACAGGCTGCGTGCCGGGTCGACGGCGTATCGGCGGATGAGGATGCGGTAGATCTCCTCTCCGGGCTTCACGGTCTTTTCCCGGGAGGACACCACCTCGCCGTCCAGCTCCTTCAGGGCGGGGAAGGCCTCCTTTGTCAGAGAGAAGGAGGGCTCGGCATAGTTGGTCAGGGCGTACAGCCGCTTGCCCAGCCGCTTCAGGGGGCCGATCTCATGATACAGGGGCAGGGGGCGCATGGTCTCCGGGAACCGGTACAGCGAGGCGAGCACCTCCTCCTCGGTCCCCGGCAGGCCCGCCGCCTCGGCGATCTCCCGGGCGATCGTTTCATTGGTCTTTCGGCCCAGGTCGAATTCGCTCCAGCGGTGCACCGGGCCGAACATGGCCTCCTTCAGCGCTGCGCGGTGCGCCTCCGGCAGCAGCGACGCCACCTCGTCCGGTTCGAAGGTGAGGAGCACCTTCCCCACGTCGAAGACGATCGCTTCGGCGTCCAGCAGTCGTTTATCCATGGTCACAGGTCCAGGGCCGCGTGATAGGCCCGCCAGGTCGCGCCTCGGATGATGTCCGGCTTCGCGCAGTCGCCGATGACCTCCACGATGGGGGCCGTGCCTCTCAGGGCGTCCGCGGCTTCCCGCCGGGGGCGCAGTCCGGCGGCGCAGAGCACCGTATCCGCCCGGAAAAAGCGGCGCTCGCCGTCTCCGGCGCAGCAGACGCCCTCCGCCGTGATTTCCGTGACCTGCAGGCCGGTGTGCACCGCGGTATGGGCTTCCAGCTGCGCCAGCAGCGCGGGGCGGTGGCGGGGGTTGGCGTCCGCGGCCACCTCCTTTCGCATTTCGATAATGGCGACCTCCCGGCCCGTCTGCGCCAGCCAGAGGCCGCATTCACAGCCCACCAGTCCGCCGCCGATCACGGCGACCCGGCGGCCGATCTCCGCCTCCCTGGTTTCCAGCTCCGTGCCGAAAACGACGTTGGGGCCCTCCAGGCCGGGGATCGGGGGCCTGTATGGCTCCGAGCCCACGGCGATGAACAGGGCGTCCGGCCGGAAATCCCGGACGAAGGCCGGCGTCACCTCGCAGTTCAGCCGGACCTCCACGCCCGCCAGCGCCATCTGCCGGGTCATGGTCTCGATGTATTTGGGGAAGGCTGCCTTGAAGGGGACGTGAAGCTCGCAGCGCAGATTTCCCCCAAGGGCGCCGGATTTTTCGCAGAGGGTCACCCGGTGGCCCCGCCGGGCCGCCGTCAGGGCCGCCTGCATGCCGCCGGGGCCGCCCCCGGCGATCAGCAGCCGTTTGGGCTTGGTGGTCGGCGGGTCGAATTTCGCTTCGTATTCCCGGCCGATCTGCGGATTGAGGGCGCAGATGCGCGTCTGGGTCAGCATGCGTTCGGCGTGGCAGGTGAAGCAGCGGATGCAGCGCAGGATCTCGTCGGCGCGGTTCTGCTCCACCTTCTTCGGCAGCTCCGGATCCGCCAGCAGCGCCCGGGCCATGCAGACCAGGTCTGCCTGACCGGCGGCCAGGATGGCTTCCATCTGCGCCGGCTCGTTCAAAGCGCCCACCGCCGCCACGGGGATGGAGACGTGCTTTTTGATCTCCGCGGCGTACTTCACGTTGCAGCCGCTCTCCGCGAACATGGAGGGGTGGGTCACATGGAAATCCGGCTCGCCCCCGGCGGAGACGTGAAGGACGTCCACCCGGTCCTCGACCGCCCGGGCAAAGGCCGCGGCGTCCGCCAGGGTGATGCCTCCCGGAGCGGTCTCCATGGCGGAGAAGCGCAGCTCGATGGGGAAGTCCGGCCCCACGGCGCCGCGCACCGCATCCAGCACCTCCAGGGCGAAGCGGAAACGGTTTTCCCGGCTCCCGCCGTATTCGTCCGTCCGCCGGTTCGTCAGGGGCGAGAGGAACTGGTGGATCAGCCAGCCGTGGCCGGCGTGGATCATCAGCATGTCGAAGCCCGCCCGCTTCACCAGGGCCGCGCCCCGGGCAAAGGCGTCCGCCGCCTCCCGGATCTGATCGGCGGTCATGGCCCGGACGGAGGTCCCCGTGGGCAGCACCGTGTCGCTGGGGCCGCAGTGGACGCGCCGGTCTCGGGTCCGCTCCGAAGCAAGCACGTCGAAGTCCGAGAGCATCCCGGCGTGATTCAGCTCGATGGAGGCCAGGGCCCCGTGACGCCGGATGGCCCTGGCGCAGTTGGTCAGCCCCGCCAGCACGCCGGGGTTCGTCAGGTTGATCAGCCGCCCGTGGCTCTTGCCGTTCCGGTAATCCACGCAGGCCTCGCTGACCGTCACGATGGCCGCGCCGCCCCTGGCCCGGTTCTCATAAAAGGCGATGGCTCCCTCCGTGAGGCAGCCGTCCTCCGTGAGATCGGGGAAGCCCATGGGGGCGGAGCACATGCGGCTGCGCAGGGTCAGCTTCCCCAGGCGCAGCGGCGCGCAGAGCAGCGGATATTCGGGAACGTAGGGTCCGGACATTCGTTCATCTTCCTTTCCGGCGGGGCCGCCGCGGGATCGTTCAGCCGTTTTCCTTCCTGGGGGGCGGCGCGAAGAAGGCGGGGGCGGGCACGCTGTTGTCCTCCTTGAAGAGGAAGCGGAGCCCGTCCTGGAGATATTTGCCCCAGGAAGTGCCCCAGTGGGATTCCCGGCTGTCGATGAGCATGCAGAGCTGCCGGTTAGAGAGCTTCAGGGATTCCTTCATGCGGCGGTAAACGGTGATCGTGGCGCTGAAGATGGTGACGTCCACCCCCTGATCCCCGCTGTACATGTAGAAGCGGGCGTTTTCCAGCCGCTTGGGATCGTAGTTGTCGATCATGGACAGGCAGCTCTCGTCCAGGATGTCCAGGCCGGAGCTCAGGTCCAGGGACCGGCCGAACACGTCGGGGTCCTTCATGGTCATGTAGAAGGACTGCAGACCGCCCATGGAGGCGCCGCCGATGGCGGTGTGGGCCGCGTCCGGCAGGGTCATGAAGTTTTCGTCGATGATGGGCTTCAGCGTATCCCGGACGAAATCGGCGTAGTAGCGGCCCAGGGGCACGTATTCCGGCTGGCCGGGGCGGCGGGGGATCTGGTGCCTGGGGTTGCGCTCGTAGGGCGGCAGCAGCTCGCTGCCCCGGTCGTCCGAGGAATCGATGCCCACCACCATGCACTGGGCCTCCGGCTCCAGCGTACAGATCTTCTCCTCACACTGCCAGCTGCCCATGCCCGCCGGGAAGCCCGGGCCGGGGAACAGCTGCTGTCCGTCGTGCATGTACAGCACGGGGAAGCGCCGCACGCCGTCGTAGCTGTCCGGCGTCCAGACGCGGATGGTGCGCATGCGCCGGTCGGGCATGGGGTCCATGGGGATCTCAAAGGTGACCAGCTTTCCCCGGGTCACGGTTTCCGAATGGTCTTCGAATACGATGCTCATGAGTCCTTCTCCTTTCATTCTTTCGCTGTTACTCCTATCATACATCATTCTGGCCCGGATTTGAAGCGGGAAATGCGGGCCGCGGCGGCAGCACCGTCCCGCCAGCAGAAAAGAAGCAAAAACAGCTTGACAAAAGAAGACGGCTATGATAAAAGCAAACTTTTCGTTCTATCGCTAAAAATCCAGCCATCAAGGAGGAAACAAACCATGCCGACCTGGAACGGGACTGCGGATACGGACGCACGGCTGCGGGAGCAGGCCGAGAAGGCGCTGCGGCAGGAGATCCTGCTGCACGGCTATCTTCATTTGAACAAGGTAACTCCGGTCCTGCGGGAGGCGGGCGTGGATACCGCCGTTTACGGAGGCAAGGGCCCGAAGCTCTGGCTGAAAAACGAGTTCAGAGGCACCTTCTCGGTGGTGGAAAATCCCGACCGTCCGGGATCGGAGATCGTGCTGATGTCCGCGCCGTCCTGCGAGCGCCCGGCAATCGGGAATATACGGTGAAGCTGCGCCTGGACAAGGAGACCGGGAAGGGACTGATCCCCGGCAGCCGGCTGCAGGCCGCGCTAGGGGAGGCGCTGAGTCAGGACGGGGAGGAGTTTTTCCACGGCGAAGTGGTTTCCATCCTCTCCTGAGCGCCGATTATAGCTTTCCAGGAAAAACAGAAGGCTCCGCAGCCGCGGAGCCTGCAAGGTGTCAGCAAAGCGCCGACACCTTGCGCGCAGAATCAGAAATGTATTCTGATTCTGCCTGGACTCCGACGTGAAGGGGGATTCCCGTCCCCCTTCACACATCTCCCATGCTTGTCGAAACCGTGTTTCTTGTCTTTATCTAGAAACGGAAGGCTCCGCAGCCGCGGAGCCTTCCGTTATTGTATGGCGTGGTTATTGTATGGCGTGGTTATGGTATGGAGTGGCGCGCTTATTTCCCGTATTTGGTCAAAGCTGCGCCGCGGATCGGCTTGGTCATCCAGGGGCGCTGCTGCCCGATGCCCTCCGCGATCCCGGCGGTGGAGCCGGTGGAGGTGTAGTAGAGCTGGGTCTGGCCGGAGCCGGAGCCGGAAACGAAGACCATGAGATGCTCCGGCTTGCTGAAGGGCTCCCGGTGCAGGCCGGGCTTCACGTCCTCGGGGCGCATGGCCGTCTGCCCCAGCAGGTTTTCCAGCCGCAGCTCCTCCCGCAGGGCCTGCCGCCGCTCCTCGGTCATGGAATCGTAGTCGATCACGTTCTGATCGTAGAGATATTGGATGAGGCTCTGCTTGGTGAAGCCCCGGTCGGCCAGCTGCCTGGCCAGGGTCGGATGCATGACCAGCATATGCCGGATCCCCGCCGCGAAGGGCGGCAGGCTGCCGGAGAAGGGGCCGCCCTTTCGGCTGAAGAGCCTGGCCAGGGCCGCCAGCTTGGCGTCGAAGCTGTCGTAGCCCACGATCTCCGCGGGACCGCCGTATTCGCCCAGAAACTCGCAGGCGGTGATGACGCTCTCCTCCGGGCCGAAGCCGTTCTGCTCCGCCCAGGACTCCCAGGGGCTTTCCTCCTGGTTTTCCGCCACGAAGATGTTGGCGTAGGCCGCGGGACGGCCCGGGCCGCCGGGAGAGGCGTAGATCGTCATGTCCCGCCAGCCGATGGTGATCATGCACATCAGCACGGCGCGGCCGATGGCGCTGTTGGCCCGGGTGCCGGGGGCGAGATAGCCCACCTTGTTGTTGAGGCCCAGCTCCTTGACGATGGGGCCGGAGATGAAGATGGCCGGCAGGATCTCGTTGACGATGTGGAACTGGTTGAAGCCCGGATCGGTGAGAGTCTCCATGATGGCGAGGATGACGGGGAGCCACTCGGGCTTTGCGCCCGCCATGACGGAGGCGATGGCCACCTTCTCCACGGTGGCGACGCCCAGCTTGGGCTCCACCAGGCCGATGATCTTGTCCCGGGGATAGGTGGTGCCGGTGAGCATCCACTCCACGGCCTCCCGGGTGGGCGGAGCCAGGGCCAGCCCGTCTCCCAGGTGGTTTTCCATGCAGTATTCCATGAATTTCTCGTAGGCTTCGCTGTAGCAGCTCCCGGTGAAGGTTTTGGGCCCCTCGTCGAAGCTGAGGTCGAAGGAGCGCTTTTCCTCCTCCGTCAGAGGCCTGGTCAGACCGGCGATGATGTCGTCGATGCAGCCGTCCACCACCTGCTCCATCAGCCGGGGGCTCTCCTTGGCGGCGTTGTATTCCGTGGCGGGCACGGTGACGATGCGCACCTTGGGCATGCCGTAGAGGTCCTGGCCGGCCTCCTTTGCCCGGCGCAGCACGTCCACGCAGATGCTCACCCCGGGCCTGCCGGCCCGCTCCATGCAGACGCCGGCGTCGTGCCTGCCCTGGGTATGGGCGTCCTTCACGCCCTCCAGCCAGGCATCGCACTTCGCGGCGACCTCATAGGCCCGCTCCGGCGGATCGACGGGGGTGCCGAAGGAATTCATGCGGAGGATCTTCACCTCCGGGTAGCGCTCCCTCAGCCGCTTTTCCACCACCTCGAAAAAGGGTTCGCTGCTGGTGCGGAAAACGGGGATGTTGATGCCCATCAGGGCGATGGTCTTGCCGTTGAGATCGGGGAGGCGCGGCGCGAAAAGGCCCTCCCGCCGGGGCTTGTCCAGCACGCCTCTGGGCTCCAGGATCTCCAGAGAAACCGTCTGGCTCATGTGGATCCCTCCTTCTGTCGTTCTTATTTGCTTTATTCTATCATGTCGGCGCTTCGGACGCAAGGGAACCGGGCCGGCAGCTCCCGGCAGGGATCAGCGCCCGGCCCGATATTCGCCGGGGGTCGTCCCGGCGTACTTTTTGAAGACCCGGGAGAAGTGGCCGTGGGAAGAGAAGCCCAGGTAGGCGGCGATGGCGGCGGCGGATTTGTCGGAATAGCGGAGGAGGCGCTTGGCCTCCTCCGTTTTTTCGGTGAGGATGAAGTCCGTCAGGGTCATGCCGGTTTCCTTCCGGAATTTGGCGGAGAAGTGGGTGCGGGAGAGATAGAATTCCCTGGCCATGGCCTCGGTGCTGATGGGCTCGGAGAGATGACGGTGCACGTAGTTCGCCGCCTCCAGGGCCAGCCGGGAAGGGTTCTCGCCGCGGCGCGGCTGCTGTTCGGCGAGGTCAACCCCTCCGGCAGGCTGGCGGAGACCTGGCCCCTGCGCTATGAGGATGTGCCCAGCGCCGGGACCTTCGGGAAGGGCGTCAACGAGGTCTATGCCGAGGGCTGCGAGGTGGGCTACCGGTATTACGATAAGCAGGGCGTCCCCGTCCGCTGTCCCTTCGGTCATGGCCTGAGCTATACCGCCTTCACCCACAGCGAGTGGGAGAAGACCGGCGGCAGCTATACCCAGACCGTCACCAACGTCGGCGGCCGCTTTGGCGGCGAGGTGGCCATGCTGTTCCTGGAGGGGGAGCTCCGGGGCTTTGAGAAGGTGTATCTGGCCCCCGGAGAGAGCAGGACCGTCACCATAACGCCGGAGACGGAGGAACCGGGAGATTGGCCCGACGACTATACCATCCCGGCCGAGCCTCCCCGCTTTCCCGTGACGATGGAATCCCGCTTTACCGACCTGCAGCAGACCTTCCTGGGCCGCATCCTCTTCCATGCCGTGCTCTCCGTGGCCCGGGCGCTGGAGAAGAAGGGGAACCGCCTTCCGGAGGGACCGGAGCGGGACAACAAGCTCAAGGGAGCCTTCTTCATGAGGCGCATCCTGGAGAGCAACTCCCCCCGCACGCTGTCCATGTCGGCGGGAAAAAGCATGCCCTATAATTTCGCCCAGGCCTTCGTGGAGCTGGCCAACGGCCATGTGCTCCGCGGGATAGGCTGCTTCATGAAGCCCATCCGGGTCCCCAAACTGCCGAAGGAGGAAGCTTGAGATGAAACTGCCCGCAAGCCGGATCACCTCCCCGGAGGTCACCAAAAAGGAGAAGTGGCTGGGCTACCTGCTCGGACCCGCCGGGGCGCTGCTGCTCAACGCGGTGCTGGCCACCTATCTGAACGTCTACTACACCGACGTGCTGAATCTCACGCCGCTCTGGGGCGGGGTGTTCCTGACGGCCTTTCCCATCGTCTCCAAGCTCATCGACGCGGTCACGAACATCCTGATGGGCCAGATCATCGACCGTACGAGGACAAGAGAGGGAAAGGCCCGTCCCTGGCTCTTCCTTTCCGCCTTCCTGATGCCGGTGACGGGTATCCTCCTTTTCACCGTGCCGGAGCGCAGCGACGCCGTCAAGGCGCTGTGGGTCATGCTCTCCTACAATCTCTTCTATTCCTTTGCCTACACCGTCTTCAACATGAGCCACGGCCTGATGGTGCCCCTGAGCACACGGGACGGCACGGCCCGGGGCGGCCTTTCGGTGTTCAACCAGATCACCACCATCATGATGTCCGGCATCCTGGTGGCCCTGGTGTTTCCCATGGTCGTCATGCCCATGCTCGGCGTGGATAAGCATAAGTGGATCACCCTCATGTCCATCCTCTCCATCCTCGCCCTGCCTCTGACGCTGTTGGAGTATTTTTTCACCAAGGAGCGAGTCACGGAGGAGAAGGCGGAGGCGGCGGCCCACGGCCTGCGCCTGGGGGAGCAGCTCCGGCTCCTGTTCACGGATAAGTACATGGTGCTGATCTATGTGTATTTTTTCGCCTACACCGTGGGGATGACGCTGAAGAACCTGGGGCTGGTGTATTACTGCAATTATGTCCTCGGCACCTACAACGACGGCGTCACCCAGATGCTGGTCTCCGTGATCGGCGGCATACCCATGGGCATCGGCATCTTCGCCGTCTGGCCCCTGGCGAAGCGATTCGGCAAGAGGAACGTCACCATGGTCGGCTTCGTCCTCTATGCCCTGGGCAGCCTGATCTGCTGGCTCTTCTCCACCGACCTGGCGGCGGTGCTCGTCGGCCAGTTCATCAAGAACATCGGCGGTCTGCCCTGCGCCTATGTGTTCATGGCCCTGTTCGCCGACTGCCTGGACCATCTGGAGTGGAAGAGCGACAAGCGGCCGGACGGCGCGGCCATGAGCATCTACAACATCATCGCCGTGGCCATGGTGGGCATCATGACCGGGGTGTTCAACTGGATGCTGGCGAAGGCCGGGTATCTCGCCCCCTTCACCGCCCGGAGCGCCTCGGAGGCGGGGCAGGTCCTGGCGGCGAACGGCTGGACGGCCCAGACGGCCCTGGAGAGCCTCCGGCCTGCTGCGGACGGCGTGCTGACCGTGGCCCTGGCGCAGCCGGCCGGTGTGAACCGGGTCATCTCCTTCGCCTTTGTAGGCCTGGAGGTCTTCACCGGCGCGGCCCTGGCCGTGATCCTCTATTTCCTCGATGTGGAGAAGGATCTCCCGAGAAAGCAGGCTGAGATCAGGGCCCGGCAGGAAGGGGCCGGAGGAGGCAAAGCATGAGGGCGGTCCGGCTGAGAACGGAATACCTGACCGATCCCCTGGGGATCGACGTGCGCCATCCCCGCCTGATGTGGAACTGCGAGGGGGGCGTGCGGCAGACCGCGTATCAGATCCTCGCGGGGAGCTGGGACAGCGGCCGGGTGGAGAGCGGCGCCATGCATGCGGATTATCCCCTCGAGGCGGCCTCCCGGGAGCGGGTGGCGTGGCAGGTCCGCCTCTGGGACGAGAACGGCGTTCCCGGGGCGTGGAGCGGCGCTTTCTTCGAGATGGGTCTGCTCGCCGCCGGGGACTGGCAGGCGGATTGGATCACCGGCGATTATAAGCCGGACAAGCGGCAGCGTTATCCGGCGGACTGCTTCCGCAAGGCCTTCCGGGTGCGGAAGACCGTGGCCTGCGCGCGGCTGTATATCACGGCCTGCGGGCTCTACGAGGCGCGGCTCGGCGGGGCGAAGGCGGGAGATTTCTGCCTGGCTCCCGGCCACACGGATTACCGCAAACGGGTGCAGTATCAGACCTATGACGTGACGGGGCTGCTGCACGAGGGCGAAAACGAACTGACCGTCCAGCTGGCCGACGGCTGGTACCGGGGCTCCTGCGGCGCCTGGGGGCGGCGGAACCAATACGGCACGGAGACGAAGCTGCTGGCGCAGCTGGAGATCCGGTATGCGGACGGCGAGAAGGAGACGGTGGCCACGGACGGGAGCTGGCAGTGGTCCAGCGACGGGCCCGTCCGCTTTGCCGACAATAAGGACGGGGAGGTGGTGGAGGCCTTCCGGACCCCCCTGTATGCGGGCCGGGCCCGGGTGACGAGCCATCCGGTCGTCCCTGCCGCCTCCGACAACGTGCCCGTCACGGAGCACGAGCGCTTCCGCCCCCGCATCACCCGGGCCCCCAACGGCAGGCAGCTGCTGGATTTCGGGCAGAACATCGCGGGCTACGTGGAATTCAGCCTCTCCGCCCGCGTGGGGCAGCGCATGGTCTGGCGCTTCGGGGAGCTGCTGGATGGGGAGGGCAATCTGACGCAGAAGAACATCCAGCTCAGCCGCCGGGGCTTCGCCACGCCCCTGCAGCGCATCGACTACACCTGCGCGGAAGGGGAGAACCGGTACAAGACCGCCTTCGCCGTCTTCGGCTTCCGTTACGCCGAGGTGGAGACGGATCTGACCCTGGATCCGGATCGGATCAAGGCCGTCGCCGTCTATTCCGATATGGAGCGCACCGGCTTCTTCTCCAGCTCGAACGAGCTGCTGGACCGCTTCTTTGAGGCCACGGTATGGTCGGCCAAGGGGAACCATCTGGACGTACCCACCGACTGCCCCACCCGGGAGCGCCACGGGTGGACCGGCGACGCCCAGATCTTCTGCGGCACGGCCTCCTATCTCTTCGATTACATGAGCTTCGGCTGCAAATACCTCCGGGACGTCTACGACTGGCAGAAGCGGAGCGGCAAGCTGCCCCAGATCGCGCCGGAGGGCGGCACGGACTTCTACATGAAGGTCATGGACGGCTGCGTCGGCTGGGCGGACGCGGGGGTCATCATCCCCTGGCAGCTCTGGAAGCAGTACCGGGACGAGCGGATCCTGCGCCGCTTCTGGCCGGGGATGCAGAAATACGCCGCCTTTCAGCAGCGCCGCTGCGGCAGATCCTATCCCACGGCGATGCGCGTGTCGGTCCCTCCGGCGGACCGGCGCTATCTGAATAACTACGGCCAGTCCTACGGGGAGTGGGCGGAGCCCCAGGACGTGAATCCCCAGAGCTGGAAGACCTTCGTCGTTCCCCACCCGGAAACGGCGACCGCCTACACCGCCTGGGTCATGGGGCTGATGGCGGAGATCGCGGAGGTCCTGGGGGAGCCGGAGAAGGCGGAGGGCTACCGCCGCTTCGGGGAAGGCTGCGCGCATGCCTACCGGGCGCTGATGGGCTCGAAGCAGTATTCCCTGGATACCGACCGGCAGGCGCAGCTGGTGCGGGCTCTGGCCTTCGGACTGCTGGACGATGCGCAGCGGAGCTATGCCCGGCAGCGGCTCCTGCAGGCGCTGGAGCACTATGGCTGGCGGCTGGGAACGGGCTTCCTCTCCACGCCGCTGATCCTGGACGTGCTGACGGAGATCGACCAGGAGCAGGCCTGCCGTCTGCTGGAAAACGAGGAGATACCCGGCTGGCTCTCCATGCCGAAAAACGGCGCCACGACGGTCTGGGAGGCCTGGGAGGGGCCGGATACCCCCAACGGCGGCATCGGCTCCCTGAATCACTATTCCAAGGGGGCGGTCTGCCGCTGGCTCTTCGACACCCTCTGCGGGATCCGCGTTGCGGGGGAAAACCGCTTCACGGTGGAGCCCCGGCCGGGAGGGCGCTTCACCCGCGCGGAGGCCGTCTGGCGCAGCGTTTTCGGCGAGGTGCGGAGCGGCTGGCGGCGGGAGGAGGGACGCACGGTCTACGTCGTCTCCGTGCCGTGCAACTGCACCGCGGAGGTCCGCCTGCCCGGCGGAAGGACGGAAACGGTCGGTCCGGGGGAAAGCTGTTTCAAGGAGTAATTGACTTTTTCCTCTTTTGCATATACTCTGTATTGAAAGAGACAAAAAAATACAAAAGGAGGAGTATCCATGCAGAACTATTGGAACAGACAGGACAACCCTGCCACCTTTGAGACCCTGGAAGAGGTGCGGCGGCATGCCGTCGCCGCGACCAGCAAGCTGCCCGCCAACGAACGCTTTCCCCAGATCCTGAATCCCGCCCTGGAGGACTTCCCCAAGGGCCTGGTGTACGTTTACCGCTCTCCGAACCTCTACGGCGGCGAGACCGGCGCCCGGAACAACACCTCCTTCATCGTTTTCCCGGACAAGCGTTTTGAGGGCAAGCGGGAAGCCCGGGCGTACCTGAAGAAGCTGGGGCTCCTGAAGCTCATCGACGAAGCCGTCGGCACCATCATCCTGATCATGCCGGAGAAGGAGGAGGGCTACGGACAGAACGACCTGCAGAACTGCTACACGCTGATCAACGCGCTGTTCAGCCAGAAGGCCTATGTGGAGGTGGACGGGAAGCGCGCCGTGCCCGCGG
>JAEEGL013011300.1_pt1 | contig 14657 bp, 12 predicted proteins | sample 9134231 | NCBI WGS metagenome assembly JAEEGL01 (sample SAMN16246548, study PRJNA631951) | gut metagenome | biome: gut microbiome; feature: rumen; material: fiber-attached | host: Bos | place: Iran: Karaj | collected 2018-10 | reverse complement strand
GCAGGTTGGGTTTGCAAAGCGTGAATACATGTATTCTGTAGGCTTGTCAAAAAGAGCTGCAACGTGATCACAGCTGTCAAAGCGGTAAGTTGTACTCTGTACAATAGGAATAGTTCCAGGTCCACCGTTCTCCGGCTTATATCCTGAATGTAAAGCTTTTGTTTCGATTTTCATTATTACAATACTCCTTCGTCATTGCGAGCGTAGCGAAGCAATCCACCTGTAAAAACTCATTCTCTTATATGGATTGCCGCGCTTCGCTCGCAATGACATAAATGGATTATACCAAAAAAAATAATAAAAAAAAATACTTTTTTTGTTACCACTTATGGCTCGTGTGGTTTAATAATTGAAACAACGCGAACGGAATGCCTTGTGTTCAGCGTTGTACAAACATGAAACCATTTTATGGAGGACGATATTATGAAAAAGATTTTTACTGTTTTGGTTTTAGCATTGGCTGTAAGCCTCTCATTTACTGGTTGCGCTTCTAAGAAAGCAAAAGAAAAAGGTCCAAAGACTTACCGTATTGATATTGGTTCAGTAGTTGGCAGTTCACTTAATGTTGGAGAAGTAAACGAATTAAATGTTTCATCATTTTTCCAGGCAGATAAGTTACCAGTAGCAGGCGATACTATTCGCGTAATGTGGTCGATGGTTGCAGATTCTGACATTGACAATCTTTATGTAAGTCTTGCAGGTGATCCTGATGAGTACACACTTGGATCAGATATTTCTGCAGACCAGATAAACTTTTATGCTGTAAACATTCCTGTAGAGGAAGACATGACAGGACCTGTATACATTTCTGTATGGAGCGACAGTCAGGCAGTTTGCGCAACAAGCTATGCTGATGAAAAATAACCTTTAGCTTACAGCAGGCAAAAAAAAGCGTGTGGTTTATTTCCCTTCAAACCACACGCTTTTTTTATAGTCTATGTCATTCCGAACTTGTTTCGGAATCTCCTTCCACCATCGTCTTTTCCTGTACCACCGGCACCTTTTCTTCCAGACACAAATCCCCTTCCTTAATCCAGCCAATCTTGCGGAAGAGAAGTCCAAAGCCCCAGGTCAAAAGAGCAGGCAATACAAAGCAGATTAAAATAAGTCCGAACCAGTCCATAAAGCCCGGAGTGATTGCTGCAGCTCCGTGACCTATTGCAACTTCGCTTGGTTCAAACCAGCCCGAAATTACACCAATCTGTCCTACAAGTCCGCAGGTTCCCATGCCTGAACTTACGGCTGCTCCGTTCATTTCCATTTTGAAAAGACAGGTTGCCAGAGGACCTGTAATTGCGCTTGTAAGAATTGGAGCAATCCATACTTTTGGATTTTTAATGATATTAGGCATCTGCAGCATACTGGTTCCAAGTCCCTGAGAAAGAATGCCTCCCCAGCGGTTTTCGCGGAAAGAAAGAACTGCAAATCCGACCATCTGGGCACAACAGCCTGCAACAGCAGCACCACCGGCAAGACCTGTAAGACCAAAGGCGGCACAAATTGCGGCAGAACTGATTGGAAGGGTAAGGGCAATTCCCACAACCACAGAAACAATAATTCCCATCCAGAAAGGATGAAGCTTTGTTGCCCATACAATGAGCTTGCCTACAGAGCTTGCGGCAGCACCAATATATTTTGCAGTAAGTACAGTAAGAAGTGCGCCCACTAAAATTGTAACAGCCGGAGTAACGATAATATCAACCTTTGTTTTTTTGCTTACAAGGCAGCCAAGTTCAGCGGCAATAATTGCAATAACTAAAACTGCAAGAGGACCGCCGGCGCCTCCTGTAACATTTGCAGCAGCACCAACAGCAACCAGACTGAAGAGTACAAGGGCAGGAACTCCCATAGCAAAACCAATACCAATTGCCATTGCAGCGCCAACTACATGTCCTTCTGTAGCAAAGTTTCCGGCATCAACCAGAAATTTAAAAACAAGGTTTTCCGAAAGCCGCAGCAGCTGCTGACCCAAAGTCTTAATAATAGTACCAATAAGCAGCGAAGCAAAAAGCCCCTGCGCCATTCCACTCATTGCGTCAATAAAATAACGCTTAACGTATTTGTTCATACGAACTCCTGTGAGAAGATGTGTCATTGTCGAGCTTGACCCGACAATCTCATAATTACGGAAAGAAAAAGATACGCGAAGCGTCGTAACGTCATCGGTAATGCAGGCCTCTATGGACTCTGCGCTGATTAATCTTGTGCGTAAAATCTAGTTGTAATTTACTATGAAAGGCAGTGGTTTGTCAAACAAGGTTTGGGATTACAGAGAAATGCTTTTGTAATTGCGAGGTAAAATTATTGTTTAAAAAACTTTTTTATAGTGGAAAACTGTGGTAAAATATTGATGGAAAGTTATTTAATATCTGTAAGGAGTTAAAAATGAAAAAAAATATTATAAAAATAATTCAGGCATTAATTATTCCAACTGTTTTGTTTTTGGGTTGTTCTTTAAAATCGGAAATAAATGAAAAGCCTTACAGGTATGTTCAAACAGAAGAACTGCCAATAACGGTAAGAGATTTTGTTTCTTATAGTTCTACTATTGCTGCACATGCAAATGTAGAATTGGAGGGTGTTATAAATCGTCATGGACATCCTGATTTTGGAAACAGTTCGCGGAATTATACTGTTGAAGGGTTGGTGTTACAGGAATTAGGTAAAGATAAAAAACCTGTTTATAATGAGAGCCTTAGAAGCCCTGCTGTGACATCAAAAGAAACCTTTGATGACTGGTTTAATACAAAAGCCGGTATAAACAGAGAATATCAAAGAACAATAACATTTTCTCTTCAGAACAATTCAACAGATGGATATAAATGGGAATTTTATAACGATTGTTTTTTCCCAATTGATGGTGTAAGAGGGTTACCAGATTGTAATGAAACGAATCATAACAGATGCTTTACTGTTGAAACAGTTTTTTATCTTCAATGTAAAAATGGAGAAAGTATTAATATATATACTGAATCTGATGATGATTTGTGGTTATTCATAAACGGAAAACTGGCTATTGATCTTGGTGGTTGTCATAGTCCTAAGCATAAAGAAATATCTTTTTTACCAGAAGATTATGAAGCACAAACCGGAGATTATCTTGAAGTTAGACTCTTCAAAGCAGAAAGATGCGGTGACGGTTCTGTAATGAATTTACGAGTAAATCAGGATATTTATGTTTACAGGAAGAGTAATTAAAATCTAGCCCAACAACAGTTTATGGATTTAGAACGCGAAAAAACTTATGCATTTAATAACGGAAAACAGGAAGGTACTCAACAAAAGGCGCTGGAACTTGAAAAACTGTTGCAGCTGCAGGCAGAAATGAAATAATAGATTACATTTCCTATTTCTAACAAACAATTATTTAACAAAGCCGCTTTTTTTTATTATAATAATGTAGATTGCGACGCAAAGCTTACCGACATTTTGCTACGCAAAAGTCGTTCGCACTTCGTGCTCGCAATTGACGATTATTTTTTGGAGGCTCAAAATGATTGAGGTTTCCCACGTGTCCCGCAATTTTGGGACGTTTCGTGCGGTAAATGATGTCAGCTTTTCAATTCCAACGGGGCAGATTGTCGGTCTGCTTGGTCCGAATGGTGCTGGCAAAACTACAACAATGCGAATGATTACAGGATTCCTTGCTCCGTCTGAAGGTCAGATTTTTATTGACGGACAGGACATTACCCAGGCTCCTGTAGAATCAAAAAAGAAAATAGGTTATATGCCTGAGTCGGCTCCCCTTTATGGCGAGATGATTGTAGAAGATTATCTTAAATACATTGCCGAAATGCAGGGCCAGAATGCAGAAGAAAAGGTTCCTCTGCTCTGCAAGGAATGCGGACTCAAGGAAGTAATGAGCAAAAATATTTCTGAACTTTCGCGTGGTAACCGCCAGCGTGTTTCTCTTGCCCATGCCCTTATGAACGACCCGGAGATTCTTATTCTTGATGAACCAACCTCCGGTCTTGACCCTAACCAGGTAGAAGATGTTCGTGATATAATCCGCGAAATTGGTAAAACCCGTACAGTTATTGTTTCTACCCATATTCTTAGCGAAGTAGAAACCTTGTGTTCCCGTGCAATCATCATAAGCGGCGGAAAGGTTGTTGCCGACAGTTCTATCGAAAACCTTAAGAACAGCATTGGTACATCGACTACAGTATTTGTAGAGTTTACCGGAAAGGTAAAAGACGCCGAAGCTGCAGCAACTTCTATTCCGGAAGTAGCCAATGTTTCTTCCAATAAGATTGAAAACGGTCACAACGAAATTGTTGTTTCTGTAAACGGCCAGGCAGAAATAAGACCTGCCCTTGTAAAGAATCTTGTAGAAAAAGGCTGCGACATTTATGCAATGGCTACCCAGTCTAATTCTCTTGAAGATGTATTCCATGCACTCACGGAGGCAAAATAAATGAGCGATAAAAAAGTAAAAGCAAAAAATCCTGCCTTTGTAATTTTGCGCAGGGAATTAAAATCATATTTTTCGGGGCCAATCGGCTACATAGTTACAATCCTCTTCCTTGTATTAAGCGGAATCTGGTTCTTTTCTTCCTTCTTCCTTTACAACAGGGCAGAACTCCGTAACTTCTTTGCTATGCTGCCAAGGCTTCTTTCCTTCTTTGTTCCTGCAATTACAATGCGCGTCTTCTCTGAAGAAAAAAGAGTTGGTTCCATAGAAACTTTGATGACTCTTCCTGTCCGCGAAATTGATGTTGTAACAGGAAAATATCTTGCAGTATTTGTTGAAGCCCTCATAATGCTTGCCCCAACCCTGTTCTATGTAATTACTGCAGAAATTTTTGGTTCTCCGGATTACGGTCCTATTATTGGAGGCTATCTTGGAGCAATCTTTATCTGCGCTGCTTACTGTGCAATAGGCTTGTTCTGTTCTTCAATAACTAAAAATCAGATTATTGCATTTGCGGTTGCCATGGCAATTTGTCTGGCCCTTACCTTTATAGAATCCTTCCTGATTTTCCTGCCTGATGGAATTGTAGGTTTATTCTCTTTCATCTCGTCATCGGTTCATTTTGGTTCTATTTCTAAAGGTATTCTTGATACCCGCGACTTGCTTTATTTTATTTCGCTGACAGCGCTTTTCTTTGTATGTACTGTCCGCTCAGAAGCAAAAAATAAAATGTAGGAGGAGGGTAAGATGAAAAAGATTATTGAATGGTTTAAAAGCTCTGCTTCTGATTTTGTTTTGTTCCTGCTTCTGATTGTTCTCCTTAATTTTGTTGGAAGCAATGCCTATATTCGTGCCGACCTTACAAAGCAGCATTCATATTCGCTTTCAAAGGCCAGTAAGACTCTTGTAAAAAATCTGGATGAGCCTGTTTCTATCCGTGTTTTCTTTGATAAAAAGCTCCCGGCTCAGTACAGTGCAATAACTCAGTATGTAGAAGATTTGCTGGACGAATACAAGCGTGCCGCAAATAAAAACTTCTCTGTTTCTCTTATGGATTTGTCTAAGCAGGAAAATCAGGATCTGGCTGCAAATTACGGCCTGCAACAGATTCAGATTCAGGAAGTAACAAATAACGAAATTGGTGTAAAGCAGACCTACATGGGACTTGCAATTTCCTATGGCGACAGTGTTGAAGTCATTGACCCTATTACAAGTTCAGACGGTTTTGAATATAAACTTACTTCTACAATTTCAAAGATGATTAATACGGCAGCATCTCTTGAAACTCTTAAGGGTGATGACAAGATTCAGCTCAAGGTTATTATGAGCAGCACAATCAAATCGCTCAGGATTTCCGGAGTAGATACAATGGAAGCTGACCTTGAAAAGCTCTGCCGTCAGATTAATAAAGCCAAGATGGATAAGCTTGAATACTCTGTAATTCATCCTGCAATGGATGAGGTAAGCGGATATACAGAACACTATGGTATTCAGCCTATTAATTACAGAAACGCAAACGGCGAATTGGAAACAGGCTGTATTGGTGTTGTAGTAGAATACGGTGAAAAGTTTCAAACTCTCCCAATTCAGATTCAGGACATCTTCTTTAACAACTATGCTGTTGTTGGCATTGACACTGCAGAAGAAGAGATTAATTCTGCAATCCAGAGCCTTATTTCAAAGCCTACTCAGTTTGGTTATATTGTTGGCCACGGTGAACTTGATCTTATTTCAGACGAAGGTGCTTCCGGCTTTAATACAGCCCTTTCTGAGTTGTACGAAATCAAAACAATTGATTTGAACGATGAAGATATTCCTGCTTCTATGAAGAGCATTGTAATCAACGGTCCTAAGCAGGATTTGACCGAAGAAGAACTCTACAAGATTGACCAGTTCATTATGCGGGGTGGAAACGTTCTCTTCCTTATTGAACCATGTCTTGAAGTTCAGCAGAACAACATGTTCTACGGAAACATGTCAACCTATACTGCCAATGAAACAAACCTGGACAGACTTTTGAACAAATACGGTGTTACAAATACAAAGGAATATGTAATGGATGAACAGGCCTGCCAGTCTTACAGCAATTCTTACGGTATTCTTGATTTGTACTGGGCACCGCTTTTGCAGAAGGAACAGATGAACAGTAAGCATGCAATCACAAGCAATCTGGGAAATGTTGTTATGCTGCAGTCCAGCCCTCTTGAAGTTACAGAAAACAGAAATGTAAAGGAAACTGTTCTTGTTGAATCAAGCAACAGAGCCTGGACAGAAGGGCCGGACGGCCTTATGCTTAATCCTCTGATGCTTTCAGCTCCTGAAGATAAGAGCATGATGTCAAAGAAAAAGCTTATGGTTCTGCTTGAAGGTGAATTTGAAAGTGCCTTTGATTCAGCTCCGGAAGGAAGTCAGGGTCAGGGTGATTATGCAATTTCTAATCATCTTTCAAGAAGCAAGCAGCCGGGAAAAATTATTGTAGCAGGTTCTTCTCAGATTACCAGCAACCAGGTTTTTACCGAGGATGGTTCTTCGGGAATTGCAGTACTTCTTATAAATGCAATTGATTATTTGAACGGAAACGAAGACTTCTGCAAGATGCGTACTAAGGGTGTTTCTATAAATGTTCTTGATACTCAGTCAAAGTCAAAGATGTCCTTCTTCCAGCTCTTTAATGAATTCGGACTTGCAATTCTTGTTCTTATTGCAGGACTGATTGTCTGGAGAATGAGAATCAAACGCAAGGCAAAAATCAACAGATTCTATAATCCTGATGATGACCGTTTTATTGAAAATGACAAAAAAAGTGAGGCAGAAGCATGAAAACAAGAAAGATAGTTTTAATTGCACTTGATGCATTTTTGCTGCTTGTTGGAATTATTCAGATAATTATAAATACAAGAAGCACAGTAAAGAACTTTAGTTTTTCGGATACTCCTGATCAGATTGTAATTGAAAAGAGCGACGGAGACCTCACAATTGTAAATGAAAACGGCAAGTGGTTCATTAACAATGAAAAATATGAAGCAGTTGAATCAAGCATTGATTCTATGATTGATTATGCAAAAGATATCAAGGCGCTTGACAGGGTAGCAAGTCTTTCAAATGAGGCTTCTGTTACAAAGTATGAGTTTGACCAGGCCAATGCCATAAAGGTAACTATGAGCAAAGGCGGAAAAGAACTCAGAACCTTTACTCTTGGAAAAGATGCTTCAACCGGTATTCAGTGTTATGCTGCAATCAACGGTTCTAAGGATATTTATCTTATTGATGGTGATTACAGAAACATTTTTGACAAGACAGTAGATCAGGTACGCAGCAAGACAGTTTATTCTGTAGAGTCTGTTGATATTTCTTCTGTTTCTCTTACTGCAGCCGGTCAGGAAACATGGGCTGTTTCAAGAAGCGGTGATACTGATAATCTTGTATGGAGCGTATCTGGCAGCAATATTACACTTGATGCATCAAAGGCTGCCGACTGGCTTAATTCCTTTAATACCCTTACAACCAGCAAGTGGTATGGAACTTCTGATGAAATTGGCGGCCAGCCTTATGTTACTCTTGTGCTTGGAACCAGAGAAGGAACAATTACTATTGAAACTTATGAAGTTCCTGCCGATCCGGAAGATCAGAATTCTACTGCCCAATACTATGGTAAGTGCAGCCGTTCCCCTTACTGGTTCGAAATTGCATCATACAATATGTCTAAATTCCAGAAGACACCGGAAGATTTGCAGAAATGATAAAGCTTGTTGCATTCCTTGGGAATTACGGAAGAGAATATGAAAAGACTCGTCACAATGTTGCCTGGTACTTTGAGGATTCTCTTCCCTTTGCTTCACGTTTAAGCTGGCAGAGCAAGTTCAAGGGAGAAATTGCATCCTGCACTCCCCAGGAGCTTGCCCAGTGGGCCTGTGACTATAAGATAGCCTCTAAGAAAGACGGGACTCCTGTCCTTGTTCCCGAGGAAGCACCTGCACATATTTATTTTTTAAAACCAATGACCTATATGAATCTGAGTGGGGAGAGCATCATAGAAGTTGCCACATTTTATAAAATCCTGCCGGAAGAAATTCTTGTTGTTCACGATGAGCTTGAACTTGCCCAGGGGTTTGTAAGCCTTAAATGGAGCGGAGGCCTTGGTGGTCACAACGGACTTCGTTCTACTAAAGCAGTTCTTGGTACAGCAGATTTCTGGCGCCTCCGCTTTGGAATAGGCCGCCCTGAGAACCCTGATATCGGCATTGCAGATTATGTATTGAGCCGCTTTACCCAGGAAGGGCAGGAAATCATGCAGAATGTATTCAGCCAGACAAACCTGCTGCTGGTAAAGCTTCTGCTGAGCAAGGATCCTCAGTCCCTGGTGCAGGCCTGGGGGAAGAAGAACCTTATAACGTAGATTGCTTCGTCGCTATGCTCCTCGCAATGACAGAAGCTGCTGCAACTCCATCCATTGCGCTTGAAACAATTCCTCCGGCATAACCGCTGCCTTCGCCTGCGGGGTAGAGGCCTTTTAATCCCTGACATTCAAATGTCTCTTTATCACGAAGTATTCTTACCGGGGTACTGGTACGTGTTTCCGGGGCAATCATAAGGGCCTGAGGACATATAAAACCCTTCATGCTCTGGTCAATCTGGCGAATGCCTTGTGCAAGTCTGCCTGCAATTAATGGAGGCAGCCATTCGTGCAGGGCAGAGCTTACTATGCCTGGAGTATAGCTTGCAGGAGGCAGTGCTTCCGGCGCAGATTTTTTTCCTGCAAGAAAATCCTGCAGCAGCTGGGCTGGGGCGGCCTGTCCGTGTCCCTGGGCCCTGGCATCCTGCTCAATTTTTGTGCGGAAAAGGAGGCCTGCCAGTGCCGCCGTGCCTTGGCGGGCTGCCTCCTCCTGGTATTCCTGTGGAATATCTTCCGGTCTTATTTCTACAACAATTGCCGCATTTGACCATTTAGAATTTCTTGCCGCCGCTGACATGCCGTTTACGACAATTTCATCAGGTCCGCTGGCGCTTGGAACTACAAAACCGCCCGGACACATACAGAAGGAATAAACGCCCCGGCCATCTACCTGGGTTGTAACTCTGTATTCTGCTGCTCCCAGGGCATCTCTGCCTTTTTCATTCTGTTTTCCGTGGTACTGCAGCTGGTCTATAAGGGCTCTTGGATGTTCTACGCGAACTCCCATTGCAAAGGTTTTGGCCTCCAGGGTTTGAGGAGCCCTGCGGGCAAGCAGCATATATATGTCTTTTGCAGAATGCCCTGTTGCAAGAATCACCGCATCAGCGCGAATCTCTGCGGTCCCTGAGCCTGTCGAAGGGGTCGAAGGGCCACATACAACTCCCTTCACCCGTCCTTCTTCAATAATAAAATCAGTGCACTTTGTATTAAAATGCACTTCGCCGCCAAGCTCTATTATTTTGTTCCGCATGGCATTTATTATTTGCGGGAGCTTATCTGTTCCAATATGGGGATGTGCGTCTGTAAGGATTTTGGGGTCTGCGCCAAAGGCATTGAAAATCTGCAGAATGCCCTTGATGTCGCCTCTTTTATTTGACCTTGTATAGAGTTTTCCATCAGAAAAGGTTCCGGCACCACCTTCGCCAAAGCAGTAGTTGCTTTCAGGATTAACATTGTCCTTTGTACTTATGAGAGCAATATCCTTTCTTCTCTGCTGGGTATCGGGGCCCCGTTCAACAATAATTGGTTTTATACCGGCTTCTAAAAGCTTTAGGGCTGCAAAAAGGCCTGCGGGACCTGAGCCAATAATTACAACCCTATGCCTGCCGTCTGCCTTTTTCCATACAGGAAGAGCCTCCAGCCGGTCGCCGGGCATTTCATCTATATAAACATCATAGCGCAGATGCAGTTTTACCTGACCGTGTCTTGCATCCACAGACTTTTTTACAAATACAAATTCCAGTTTTTTTCCATGATTTTTAAGCTGAGACAGAATGAGTTTTTCAATAAGCTTCTGATTTTTTTCCTGTTCGGGTTTTACCGTTACTGTAACAGTTTCTTTCATAGTTGGTTTATGATAATATAAAGAAGGCAAAAAAAAAAAGTCAAAAATCACCATAGCAATTCACAAAAACTTTTTTTGTTTACCTTTATAAATCTTATGATATAATTATCTTTATGGAAAAGCTTATGAAAAAACTGACACTTTTATTAGCAGTTCTTTGTCTGTCGCTGCCTTTGATGGCTGCTTCAAAACAAAAGACTCAGTATGTGGCTATTGATCCGGCTCCTTTAAAGGCAAAGCCTGCCGCTTCTTCAAAAAAAATCGGTTCAATAGAATATGCTTCGGCCGTAATTATACTTCAGGAAGAAAAATCATGGGTATATGTTCAGCTTGTTGATGACGAAAGCGTTGAAGGCTGGCTCCCTGCTTCTGCCCTGACTCCTAAAAAAATCAAGGATAAAGCAAATGCAACCTCTGCAAATGCCGATGAAATTGCTCTTGCCGGAAAAGGCTTTAATTCAACTATTGAAGCTGTTTATGCAGAAGAGTATGAAATCAACTTTGATATTGTAGATTACATCGAAACTCTTGGTGCTGATCAGGATGATGCAATCAAGTTTGCCCAGGCAGGACAACTTAACGATGGAGGTGCAGAATAATGAAACGCCTTCACTCATCAATCCTTTCTGGTCTTTGTGCCGCATTAATGATTTCCGCTTTTACATCATGTGTTTCTTTACCCGAAGATGACGGATACTCTTCTGAAATGGCTGTATTCGGAGCAATTACTTCCAGCGTTCAGTCAATTGAAAAAGCTTCCGAAACAATTACTCCGGAAGAAGAATATTACATCGGTCGTTCTGTAGCTGCATCAATTGCAACAACATATCCAATTGATCAGGGCAGTTATCAGATGACAAAATATCTTAATGAAATTTGTCAGACTCTCGTAATGAATTCAGACAAGCCTTATCTCTACAAGGGTTATTATGTTGTAATTCTTGATACAGACGAAATAAATGCTATGGCAACTCCGGGTGGTCATATTTTTGTAAGCCGCGGTCTGATTGACTGTACTACTTCTGAAGATGCCCTTGCCGCAGTTCTTGCTCATGAAATTGCCCACGTTCAGCTTGGTCACAGCGTTTCTGCAATTAAAGCAAGCCGTATCCGTTCTGCTGTAAGCGATACAACAAAAGCTGTTGCCGTTACAAGTATTGTTGCTGCAAACAAAAAATCAGGCGGTTTAAACCTTTCTGAAAAAGATATGCAGAAGGTTATGGAAGCCGTAAATACCTTCAGCGATGCTTCGAACGAAGTTGTAAAAACTCTTGTAAATACCGGTTTCTCAAAGGAACAGGAATTTGAAGCAGATAAAACAGCCCTCTATATTATGCAGAGTGCCGGTTACGATCCTTATGCAATGCTGGATATGCTTGGTCAGCTGGAAGATTCTTCAAGTAATACTGGTTGGGGTGCAACACATCCTTCTCCAAAAGACAGAATCAAGAAGGTTAACAAAGAGCTTTCTGCAATGTCAAAGGCTAATCCTGCTATGAAAGAAGCTAAGCAGGTTAGAACAAAACGCTTTGAAGCCGAATACGAAGATTATAGAATTTTCGAGATAGACTGATGAAAAATAAGAACAGCAAGCTCCTTATACGCTCCGCAGTTGTTGCCTTAAGTTGTTTTATTATAACTACAGGCCTCTATATTGCGGGCGTATTCTCTTTTTTTGAAAACAAAACCTATGACCAGAGAATGATTTTCGCTTCGAAGTATAAAACTGCCTGCAGAGATATTTCATTTATTATTGTAGATCAGGAAAGCATTGACTGGGCACAGGAAAACTATGGATGGGGATGGCCCTGGCCTCGCCAAGCCTATGGAAAAATGATTGACTTTATTACAGCAGGTAATGCAAAGTCGGTCGCTTTTGATATCCTGTATACCGAACCTTCTAACTATGGTCAGGGTGATGATAATGCCTTTGCCCAATCTGCTCAGGAAAGCGGGCTTGTTATTCTTCCTTTGAATGTTCTTGTTGATTATCAAAAGGGGACTGCCGTAGGACAGCCTCCTTTAGCACAGTTTAAGGATGCAGTAACCCTTGGTGCAATTGTTAGTGCCAAGGATAGTGATGATATTATCCGCCGTGGACGACTTGAATATGTGCTTGATGGAATAAAGTATCCTGCTCTGGGAACTGCTCCTATTTATATGCAGGGAGAAGAGGAAGAGCTTGATAAGATTCCCCGTTTAAAGGACGGTACTGTTCTTTTACGTTATCAGAAAGATATTGATGAATATCATCCTTACAGCGCTTACGATATTCTTCATAGCAATGATATTTATAATGGCCTTGTCCAGCCCGAAGATGATGAATATTACATAGAACCAGATGAATTCGAAGACACCTATGTTTTTGTAGCTTATTATGCTCCGGGTCTTTATGATATCTGTTCTACACCGGTTTCACAGGTTTTCCCTGGAGTTGGTGTTCATATTACAACTCTTGATAATTATCTTACAGACAGCTTTATGCGTAAGGCTCCTGATATTCTGGAATACCTCTGGATTCTTGTTCTTGCGCTTCTGGGCTCTTTTATTGTTGCCTTTGCTTCTACCCGCAATTCTCAAAGGCTTACAGTAGTCTTTATGGCTATTGGTTTTATTTTTGGAGTTGCCCTTGCTGTAGTGCTTCCATATATGCTTTTTGCAAAAGGAATCTGGCTTTTACTTGTTTCTCCATTTGTTGCCTTCTTCCTTTCTTTCCTCATAAGTGTTGCTTTAAGTCTTTCTGTAGAAGGTAAGCAGAAACGCTTTATTAAGTCAGCCTTCAGTCAGTGTTTGAGTAAGGATGTTGTAAACCAGATTATGAATGATCCGTCATCCTTTACTCTTGGCGGCAAAAATTTCCAGATGACTGCAATTTTCACAGATATACAGAAATTTTCTTCCTTCAGCGAGCTTTTAACTGCAGCCCAGCTTGGTAGTCTTTTAAATTACTACCTCACAAAAATGTCTGATATTATCATAGACGAGCATGGAACTGTAGATAAGTATGAAGGAGACGCAATTGTTGCCCTTGTAGGTGCACCTGTAGAAATGACAGACCATGCAAGTCGTGCCTGTGCCGCAGCCATTAAAATGAAAAAAGCCGAAGTTATTATGAATCAGGAAATTATTCAGATAGCAGGCGGCGAAAAACCTGCCGACATGGAAGAGGATTTGTACGACGCCTTTAAGATTATGGTTGCCAATAAGAAGACAATCTTTACCCGCATTGGTATGAACTCTGGCGAAATGATTGCCGGTTACTTTGGTTCCGAAAACAAAAAGAACTACACTATGATGGGTAACAACGTAAACCTTGCCAGCCGTCTTGAAGGTGTAAACAAGCAGTACCATACAAACGGAATTCTTATTAGTGCAGCCACCCGTGACCTTCTTGGTGATCAGTTTATTGTGCGCAGTCTGGATCGTGTTCGTGTAGTAAATGTAAATACACCAATACGCCTCTACGAGCTTCTGGAAACCCGCGAAGAAGCAAGTGCAGAACTTTTGCAATATGTAGACGCCTGGGAAAAAGCCTTTGCCGATTTTGAAGCAAAGAATTACCAGAGCGCTGCCCAACAGTTTAAAGCTCTCGCCGCCCAGAACGAAAAAGACAACGTTGTCCGCTACTACCTGGATTTGCTTGAAAACTTCTTCCTCAAAGCCAAATACCCTGTCGCCTCCGACGACGTTGGCGTAGAATATAACCCTGATGACGGAGTATTCAAACTTCTTCAAAAATGACAGAGTAAAATACAAAAAAGAGTTTGTAACAAGACTACCTTTGAAAAAAGAGGGTGCGGACAGCGTGAATAAATATTAAAAAAACTGACACGGAGTAGAAAGAAAGCGCGGACAGGTTTCTCAGCTGGCTGCGCTTTTTTTCTACGGGAGTGGCAGTTTTTTTATACATAAATTTCATACGGGAGCAAAACCCTTTTTTCCTTATGATGGTATGTTGTTATAAACTCATTTTTGTATTATACTCATGCCATGAAAGTTGCGATATTTTTTGGTTCCAAGTCTGACAAAGACACAATGAAAAAGGCAGCCGATATCCTTACCGAATTTGGTGTGGATTACAAGGCTTACATTATCAGTGCTCACAGAGCCGGTGCTTTACTCAAGCAGACCGTAGAGCAGGTAGAGAAGGACGGCGCTCAGGTTATCATTGCCGGTGCTGGTCTTGCGGCTGCATTGCCTGGTGTTATTGCAGGCATTACAACTCT
>JAEEGL010821680.1_pt1 | contig 14657 bp, 5 predicted proteins | sample 9134231 | NCBI WGS metagenome assembly JAEEGL01 (sample SAMN16246548, study PRJNA631951) | gut metagenome | biome: gut microbiome; feature: rumen; material: fiber-attached | host: Bos | place: Iran: Karaj | collected 2018-10 | reverse complement strand
TCCCAGAAGTCGGCGTCGGAGCGGATGTCGCGCACATGGTAGACTTCGGCGCCCCACTGGTTGTAGATCCACAGCTCGTTGGTGGGGTAGTTGCCGTATTCCACGAGGTTGACCACCTTCCAAATATCGTTCACCCCGTCGCCGTTAGGCGTTACGAGGTTGGGGAACTGGAGGAAGTCGTTGGTGATGTAGACGGTATGGGTGGCACTGTCGACGCAAGTGTGGTGTATGGCGGTGTCAGCGGCATATTGCAGCCAGTAGGCGAGGAGTACGACGTCGTATTCGCCTTCCATGTTCTCGCCCTCCTGCCCCCAGTGGTGGAAGGGATGGACCTCGCTGGTGGTGTCGCAGTCGGTGGAGCCTGCCTGGCGGGGTATGCGCCAGAGGTAGGTGAGCGAATCCAGGGGCGACGAGAGGTTGGCGAACTGCACTTCTGGATTATCTATGGCCGGCACCGGTGGGTTCCAATCAAACTCGGCCTCCGGCGTGCGGAAGATGTAGATGGGATTGGCTAGGGTGTCGATACAGCCGCCGTCGGAGAAGACGATGAGGCGGTAGGAGTTGGTAGTGGGTAGCAGGTAGTTGGCAGAGGGGTAGGCGACGGTGATTTCGTCGGTTGTGGAGGTTACGGTGTCGGGACCGGTGGTGACGAGCCATTGCCATGCGACGGCGCCGGGGGTGGTGTCGCGCAGGTGGAGCGTGTCGGGTGCGCAGCCAAGGAGCAGTGTGTCGGCAGGCATCCAGGGGCCATCGCCGAGCCGATAGAGCGGATAGAGGCGGTAGTTCGGGTCGCGTGGCATAAGTACCACGTGGACTAGGCTGTCGCAAAGGTTGGCGGAGAGGAGTGTGGTGTCGAAGGCCGTGGGGCCGCCATAGTCGATGCCCTCATATATGTAGCGGTCTGATGGGCAGAAGATATGGGTGTCGGCCAGCTCGTAAGTGGGCCAAACCCGGACAATCATCCACACGGTGCTGTCGGCCCCATGGATGTCGGTGAAGACCACGCTGGCACTGTCGGTCGAGTTGAACGATACCCCGTTCCAAGGGTATGGGAGGGTGTCGTCGCAGAGTTCCTGCACGAGGCGTACGGTCTGGTTGGGCCACACGTGGAGGTGGTAGGAGGCTAGGGTGTCGCATCCGGCCGTGGGGGTGATGGTGAGCACGGTGTCGGCCGGGCCGGTGAAGGTGAAGGTGCGGAAGGTGTGGGGCAATTGGTTCTCGACCACGGTGTCGAAGAACGAGGCTGTCGGGTTTTCGATGATGTCGAGATGCACGAAGATGGTGCTGTCGGCCCCGTGTGTGGTGAGTGTGTGGTAGGTGCAATCGGCAGCTGAGGAATCGGTGCTGATGCTGTCGCCGTTGAAGAGTACCGGCAACTGGTTGCGGCAAGAAGTGAGGATGTGGGACGAGCTGCTATTGAGCCATACGAGCAGGCTGAAGGCCAGGGTGCTGTCGCAGCCTTCGGCGGTGGTGATGGAATAGGTGGAGTCGAAGGTGGCATACTGGCTGCTGGCCGCCGTGAGGTCGGCGAAGGAAACCGAGGTTCCGGCCACGGAGTAGTCGAGGCTGTTTTGCACTATAGTGTCGGCCAGTGTGGCGCTATGGCTGGCGAAGAGGGTGAGGTGGAGTGTAACGGTGCTGTCGCATCCATAGGTGTTGGGGATGCTGGCGACGGCTGTGCGCTGGTAGGCGACGGCGCTCCAACCGGTGTTGGCGAAGGTGGTGTCGCGCCATGTGTAGGTGTCGCAGGCTGTGGCGACGGTGTCGCTCGAGGATGTGGGATTGACTGTGAGGAAGAGTAGGTGGAGGCTGTCGCACAAGCCTGGGTTGACGGTGGAATGGGAGTAGAGGCCGGGAAGGTTGTATGGGGTGCCGTAGAAGGTGTACTGTTGGTTGGAGCAGATGGTGCCGTAGGTGCTGTCCATGGGTATCACCCCGTCGGGGATAGTGAGGGTGATGTTCATGTAGGCGGTGTCGGTGCAGGCGTCGCCGGCTATGCCGCTCACGAGCATCACGGTGTAGGTTCCGGGAAGGGTGTATACGGTCGAGGCATGGTAGGATGTGGCGGTCTGGCCGTTGCCGAAATCCCAGAAGGCGCTCTCGCAGCCTTCGCCGGGCAGGGGATTTACGCCGTCGGCGCTCACGCCGCTGGTGTTGGTGAAGTCGACATAGAAGCGGCAGTTCTCCATGGTGATGGAAGTGTCGAACGATGCCATGGGGTAGCGGGTGCCGCCGTAGGTGGAGATGGTGAAGTGGCAGGCGGGATTGTCGATTTTCGAGAGTTCGCAGTAGAAGGTAACGTCGGCAGTGGCCACGGTGATGCTTTGCTGGGTGGATATAGTGGCGGCACTCTGACTGCTGTACCAACGGTAGTTGAAGCCCGCAGGGGCGGTGAAGGTGTTGCTGTCGATGGCGCCGCAGGCGGTGCTCTCCATCGCCTTGCGCATACATTCGAGGGTGAAATAGGCGTAGCCATAGTGCGACCCTTCGTTGCAGTCGAAGGTGGTGAGGCGGATGAATACCAGTTGGTCGGCGTAGGACGAAAGGTCGATACCGACGGCGGTCCAGTCTTTCCAAAGGACGCTGTTGGGCGCCGAGTTCCAACCGAGCGATGCGTCGGCGATGAAGTCGGCCGAGGTGCATATCGGGTCGATGGGGGTGAAGGTGGAGTCGAGCACCTCGATACGGAAGCGTGGCTGGTCTTCGGGAGCGTGCATGGGGTCTTGGAGCACGGCGGCGTAGCGCAGCAGGATGAGCTGGAACTGGGAGGTGTCGACGGTGAGACTGTAGATTACACCTTCGGCTTCGGGCGCATAGCTGTTGGTGCTCCAGTTGCCAAGGCGCAGGCTTGAGGTGAACCCTTCGGGCACGGCTCGAAGTAGCCCTCCCGTGCGCGGGTCGCGATAGGCGGTGTCGTAGCACACCGTGTGGCGGCTGTTCTCGTTGAGCAGGCCGTAGTCGATGGCACCCTGGTTGGAGTAGGGGTTGTTGTAGGTGCCGCTGAAGAAGGTTGCCTGCGGCGAATAAAGGTCGGCGGGGTTGATGCAGTCGCCGCCCTCCGAGGGGGCCACGATGCTAACGCTGTCGGTATAGGCGGTGTTGCAGTAGGTGCCGGTCTCGTTGCAGTCGGAGCTGAAGCGGATGGTGTAGGCGCTCATGGGGTTGATGGGAGCAATGGTCAGCGGCGAGATGGTGGGGTGCAGGGTATTGACCACCACGCCGTCTTCTTCCACCTCGACGGTGATGGATGGCGTGCCGGCCTGCTGCCATTCGATAGTCAGTTCGGAAGAAGCCACCTCGCTGAGACGTAGGTCGCTCACAGCGCAGGGTGTCATGTGCAGGTCGTCTATATAGAGGCTACGGCCAGGCGTGGTGTTGATGCTACGAGCTCGCAGAGCTATATAGTGGGCGTCGTCGGGAGCACCGGAGAGGATGACAATATGGCGCTGCCACACTCCACTCTGGCGGTTGGAGACGGTGCGTACGGGGTGGAACGACGAGAGGTCGGTGGGATTGGTCATGGCACCCACCTCGACACGGTCGTTTGCGTCGGTGGTCAGCATCCATAGGCTCAGGGCCACTTGGTTGAGAGTGTCGGTATTGATATCGCCAGTGGCAATATACGAAGTTTCGGAGATGGGTATTGAAAGGCTGTTTACGCCGCTGTTGGCGTAGGTGTTGTCGACGGCGATTGCATAGTGGTGACGTGTCCACGAGGGAGGAATATCGCCAATGGGTACCGACTCGAAGTCGATACACGAAGGCACTTCGAGGGGAGTGCCCAGGGTGGTAACCTCCTGTACGGGTCGGCAGGTTGAGCCAACGGCACTGTCGCAGCGGAACACGAACTCGTATTTAGTGTCGCCAGGCAGGGTGAGCGTGGTGGGCACGGTATCAATCCGCACTATGGTGTAGTCGCTGTACCATTGACGGTTGTAGACGGCATAGAAGCCACCTTCGCCCGAAGCGTTGTCGATGACGACGGTGTTCCAACGGTCGAGTTTGACGGTGGCGCCGGTGGCGGCACAGCTGTCGATGCAGATAGTGGTCAGGTAGCTGTAGGTGTAGTAACTATTCGACGGAACAATCGGCGGATTGTAGCGGAAAGCAATCCATCGACCGCTACCGTTGTAGTTGCCCATGTTCACCTGGAAGTCGGCCCAGTTCGAGTCGGTGCGGTGGTAATAGACGGTGTCGACCGGCACGAATGTGGTGGTGTCGAGGGCATCGGTCATTACGCCCAGTTCCACTAGCTGCGTGTCGGTCTGTTCTGAGGCGAACGAGAACTTGACGTTGAGCTTTCCGACCGAGTCGATGTTCATCTCCGGCAGTACGATAATCTGGTTCTGGTACGAAGTACGCGGGCCGTAGAGTGTGGTGGCATAAAGTCCTTTGTGGTAGTTGGTGCCGCAGGTGTTATAGTTAATGAAGTGGCTGAAATAAGTGTCGGAGTACCAGCACCACGACAGGTCGTTGATGTTGCTGAGACGGTATTCCGTCATTGCCTCGCGGCAGACATTGCCAAGCGAGTCGTCCACCTGCTGCAGGTAGACGTAGTTGGAATAGCTGCTGGTAAGATCGAGAAGATAGTAGGTGCTGTCGATGTACAATATGCTGTCGAAGCCGTAGTAGTCGTTGGCGCGGACATAGTAGCCGCCATGGCTGCTCAGTAGTTCAAGTTTCTTGGCTGCCGGTCGCCGTACGGTCATGGGAGAGTACGGATGGATGAACAGGCGGTTGATGCGGAAGTAGTATCCGTTGTGGTGTATGGCTACACGACGGCCTGCCTGACCGCTGAGGTCCACCACCGGATAGTCGGTGGGGTGGTCGGCACGCGACCAGAGGCTTACGAACGACGAAGTGTCGCTGCCGTTGGTCAGCACGCCTATCTCGAACTGTGAGTTGCTGTTGTAGGGATAGAAATATCCGTCGAGGGTGGCCACGGTAACGGTGCTGTCGAGCGGTGGAAGCAAGAGGTAAGACGAGGAATAGCTGCAGTAGTACCGCACCGAGTTGCTGTAGTCGCTACGGTGTGCGCCCGTCGACTGGCTTACGAACTCCCATGCATTGGCCGCAGTGGTCTCGGTGCCGTCCTCGAAGTTGATGCAGTAGGGGAGCTTCATGTGGTTGTCGGTGCGGAAGGTGAGGTGGGGACGGCAGGTGGCATCGTCGTAGGCACACTGCCACGAGAAGTCGTAGCTCCAGCCGGGCATCAGGTCTTCGACCACAAAGGTCTGTTCGTTCACCATGTGCATCCGTTCGTTGCCGGCGGTGTCGACCACGAAGAGGTAGTAGAGCGGCGACGGGTCGTCCGTGGTGCAGATGGCGGTGTTACCGTCGATGGTGATATTGATATTGCTGCAAAGGGTGATTCCTATCTGGTCGAGCATAATGGTGTCGCCCGGAGTCTCCACAAGCAGCCCTATCCTTAGGGTATCCGACGGCATGGCAGGCAGCTCGCGGGCATAGTTCTGGCTTTCGCTGCCGACAGCGAGGGTTATGGTGTCGAAGGGGGTGAAACTGATGAAGTTGGTGTCGGTATAGCCAATCACCATCGATCCGTGCCCCGATGCGGTGATGCTCAGGGTGCGGCCCGCCACATCGCCGTAAGGGGGCATGCAGAGGCGGGCGTTTGCTGTGCCGTAGAGGTGTAGATAGCCGGTGTCGATTGTGTGGGCCGAAGAATTGTCGGTAGTCCAACCGTAGGGTAGTTCGTAGGACAGTTCGCTGGTGAAACCGAAGCAGTGGTAAACTGAGGTCGTGCCGCCGGAACACGACGTAACGAAGTATCCGGCATAGGATGGGCAAACCAGAGTGTCGACCGACAGCAGGGGTTGCACGTAGATTTTGTATTCCTGACAGCGGGAAAGGCCGGAGAAGTGGGCGGTGTCGGAAGCGCCGATAGTGTCGATGCGCACTAATGCGTCGGCCTCGTCGCGCAGGTTCACGATGAATACCGTGTCGGCCGTAGTGTAGGGGTATACCACCACCGAGGCGTTGTTGCTGTCTACGTTCACCGCCGATGCTGTGGTATAGGTTGCATGTGTAATCTGTATCTCGTCGATATAGACGCTGAAGTTCTGGTATTGGTTGGAATGGCGGTATTCCATGAAGATTCGTCCGTCGAAGATGGTGTCGTTGTCGGGCAGCGGAATGATGTAGTGCTGGCGCACGCCATATCCGGCCAGCGGGATGGTGTCGTAGACGATGTATTGCACATCGCCGTACGACACTTTGTGGAAGTAGCTGCCTAGAAGCAGCATTCCGTCGGGAGCCAAATTGGTGGCGTAGAACGAGAGCACGCTGCCGCTGTCGAGGGGTATCTCGGGAAACACCACGCTGGAGTTGTAGTTGTTGTCTAAACCGTAGGCTTCCATCCTCAGCGCCATCCCGGCCCCGTAGAAGTAGGGCTGCTCGCCAACGGTTGGTGTATTATCATAGCTGCTGTAGACCGCCCAACACCCGTAGCCGTAATATCCTTCCCAGATGGTGTTGGTGAAGTCTTCGCAGAAGGGCATCGGGAAGTCGATATAGGTGGTCGAGGCGCGCAGACGTGTGTCGCCGCAGACGGTACCGCTGCATGGGCGGCTCACGATGAAGTCATAGGTGGAGTAGGTGTTCAGGCTGTCGATGGTGATACGGCGCTGTCCGACGAAGGTGCGCACCGTACCGGTACCTTGCTCGAAGCCGCTGTAGCCGTATTCAACCTGTATGGTGTCGTTGGGTCCCTCGGATTCAAGCCCCAGAACCACCGATGTCCCGCGGCGGTGTACCACGCGGAGACTGTCGATCAGACATGTGCCGACCTCCCAGCGGTGCACGTAGATGTAGAGGTCGCTGTAGCGCAGCGCCACGAAAGTGGCGGTCGAAGTGTCGGGGATGTCGGCAAAGAGGTATTGGGTCTGGAAGTAACTTGTGAAGCACGACTGCAATGGGGTGAATGTCGACGTGTCGTTGCGGCTGCGCATGAGGCCGATGCTGACATTGGCATAGTAACCATCGAGACGCACGGCCACCTGCTTCCCAGCGAGATTGTTGAATTCGGGACTTATGACATAGCACGGCCGGTTGCCGCCGTAGGAGCTGAAGTCAACATGTTCGCCCCCCATCGAACCGGTGGAATTGACCAGCGTGAGGCTGTTGAGGGCGTCCGAAGCGCTGAATGGACCGAGGCACCAGCGGCTTACGGTAATGGCGCTGTCGGCAGTCATTGCGCTAGTCGATACCGAGGTGCCGCATTGTGTGGAGAGGGTTACGGTATAATAGGTCGACGGGTCGAGCCCTGTGAGGGTTATCGGCGAGGTGGCCGACGGGATGGTCTGAACGTCGGTAGTGCTGCCCGAACTGCGCAAGTGCAGGGTTACGCTCGGAGTGCCATAGGTGGTCCACTGCACGGTCATCGCGTTGCTTTCAACGTTGCTGATGGCCATTGTCGCTATGCCGCATTCGTCGATATTTATGGCGTCGATATACACCCTGCGGCCGGTGCCGCCTTGGTCCGACTGCAGCATATAGAATGCCAGACTTCGGCCGGGAGCTATATTCTGAGCGCTCGAGGTGCGGTATTCCTGCCAGGAATTGTATGTCGTTACGTAGCTTATGGGCTGGAAGTCGTAGTGGCTGGCATAGCTGCTGTCCATGTTGCAGGTGCCAATGACTATGGTGGTGTAGTCGTGCGAGGCGCGGATGTTGAACTTCACGAATCCGTTGGCGCCCAAATCAAGCCGCGGACCGTAAACCAGGCCGAAATGGCCGCCGGTGTTGTTGTTGCCGCAGCTCAGCATAAGGCTCTGGTTGCCATCCGAGGCGTAGTTGTTCACCACTCGCGGTTGGGCGTTCGTCTCGTCGAAGTTGGTGAGCGCCGTCCAGCAAGGCGGCATGGTGTCGGTCTCAATATCCTCGAAACTCTCAATCCACGGCATGTGGACTGTGTCGCACGCCGTGCGGAACGTAACCGAAGCGCGGCAGCAGATCGAGGTCTCTCCTGAGGCCATTACACGGGCGGTGTGCTGAGTCGATGCGTTGAGCCCCGTGAGAGTGTAGCTGGTGGTGTTGACTGTGGCTGTCAGCGAGCCGCAGACAACGGTGAATGGCCCCGAAGGGTTGGTGGCGTTCCATTGCAAGGTGGCCGAAGTGGTGCCGATATTGCTTACGCTGAGGTTGGATATGCTGTTGGTGCAGGAGGAGTTTCCGCTGACGGTCCAAGTGAGGGCGAAGCCGTTGTAGGTAACCGAGCCGTCGGAATGGAACGTGATGGTGAGCATTCCTGAGGAGGAGCTGTAGTTGCAATAGCCGCTGCCAGTCAGCTGGGTCTGGCCGGTACCGTCGTCGAGCCTCACCCAGTCGTAGCCGCTTTCCAAATCGTAGTAGCCCTCCAGCAGGAGCGTGTTGCCGCTTTCCCAGGTGAGGACAACGGTTCCGTCGAAATAGTTCGAGTAGGTGCCGGAAATTCCGCCGTCGTCGACAATGCCGTTCACCGTACCGTCGCAGGCCGAGATGGTAACCGTCGCACCGTTCACCACGTTGGCATAGTTCTGCGCAGCCGAGCATAGTGGCACTATGCAGATTATGGCAAGCGCCAAAAGCCGCACAATGAGCCGGGAAGAGGTCGTATTTTTATGTTTTTGTAGTATTATCATTTCGTCGAGTTATTGATATTATAATACCAACACACTATCCGTCAGTATGTTATACTGGACGGACATTGCGTGGATTATATTGCAAATATACACTTTTTTTTCGTTTCGCCAAACAAAATTTTTGCCGAAAATGCCACTTTCGTAACTTGCACTAACACCGTACTTTCTCCCTAACAACAACGTATCAACTCCCACATAACTTCGATAGTTCTTCGATACTTCTTCGATAGTTCTTCGATAGTTCTTCGATTCGGATCGAAATACTATCGAAGAACTATCGAAGAAGTATCGAAGAACTGCGCTTGTTGTAAGAGAGTTGGTGCGTCGGTAGTGCGATGTATAATCGGTTGATATTATGAGCAATATTATATTATTATCGTTGGAATCGGAAATTATTCGTAATTTTGCATTTTGAAAAACACAGATGACCGTGAACCGTACGTTGCAGATAGACCTCACTCCAGAGCAGTTGGCCGACCCCGCTGCGGTGCGCCGTTTGGCTGGCGCCGTCGACGGTGAGGAGGTGCGTATGGTGCGCCGCTCGATTGACTGTCGTCGTCGCAACGTGCTGTACCACTGCATGGTGGAAGTGGGTTCTGCTGTCAGCCATTCTAGCCCCTCTAGCCTTTCTAGTTTGAGCGACGATGCACCTTCGCTGGTCATTGTCGGTGCCGGTCCGGCGGGCCTTTTCGCTGCCATTCGAGCCATCGAGTTGGGTATGCGGCCGGTTATCGTCGAACGCGGAAAGCCTGTTGAGGAACGCAAGCGCGATATCGTCCGAATTACCCGCGAAGGTGTTGTCAATCCCGACAGTAACTGGTGTTTTGGCGAGGGTGGTGCCGGTACCTACAGCGACGGTAAGCTTTACACCCGCTCCACCAAGCGCGGCGATATCTCCTATGTGCTGCAACGCTTTGTGGATCATGGTGCTGACCCAGATATCATGGTCGATGTGCACTCGCATATCGGTACCGACCGTCTTAGTGGCATCATCGCCAGCATGCGCCATACAATCGAGCAGGCAGGCGGCGAGTATCACTTCAATTCGCGGGTGGTTGACTTTGTGAGGAAAGAGGGTAGGGTGATTGGTGTCGTTACGGCCGATGGTGCACATTATGAGGGTGTTGCGGTGATTTTGGCAACAGGCCATTCGGCCCGCGATATCTACCAGATGTTCCACGAGCGCGGGTGGGCTCTCGAAGCCAAGCCATTTGCTATGGGTGTCCGTGTGGAGCATCCTCAAGAGCTTATAAATCAGATACAATACCATGGGGCTGGCTACTCGCCTCTGTTGCCCGCCGCCACCTATAGCCTCACCACCCAGGTTTACTCAAGCAATCAAACAATCAAGCAATCAAGCAATCAACACGGAGTGTTCTCGTTCTGCATGTGTCCCGGTGGTGTTATCGTTCCGGCTGCTACCGCTCCTGGTGAGCAGGTAGTCAACGGCATGAGCAACAGCCACCGTAATTCACCTTGGGCCAATAGTGGCATTGCTGTTACGGTGGATGCGGATGCTTCGGTAAATCAAGGGAATACGTTAGGGTTGCTGGAGTTTCAACGCTCCGTGGAACAGTCGATGTATCGTGCTGTTGGCAACCGCGTTGCAGCTCCGTCGCAGCGCCTTGTCGACTTCCTTCACCGCCGCACCTCCACTACGTTGCCCCGTTCTGGTTATATGGGCGATACCGTAAGTCTGCCGTTACACGAGTTGCTGCCCCCGTTTGTGGTGGAGAGCCTGATGCAGGGGTTTCGCGATTTCGACCGCAAGATGCGTGGTTTCATCTCGCAGGATGCGCTTTTGTTGGCCGTCGAAAGCCGCACTTCGTCGCCTGTGCGTATCCCTAGAGACAAAGAAACCCTGCAACATGTTCAGTTGCAGGGTCTATATCCTTGTGGCGAAGGTGCCGGATATGCCGGCGGAATAGTCTCTTCCGCCCTCGACGGAATCCGCTGTGTGGAAGCTGTTTATGCTATCTTGGGCAGTTTGTGCTCGCGGAAATAGTCGGTATCGATGCTCCTTCCTTCCTCGCCGCGCAAGGCCATTGCGAACTCGTCAAAGGTGCGGTGCTCCATATAGATTAGGTTGTAGACGTCGCCGACATTGTCGATAAAGTGTGCGTCGCTGTCGGTGATGAAGTTGAAGCGCTTGAGGTAGGCGAACTTTTTGAGTATTTCGGCCTTGGTGGTTCGGAAGTTTATCTCCAGGCCGTCGGCGCGTAGGTCGGGCGGAACGAAGCCCAGCTGGCTCATAAGGCTGGTGGTGCCCTTGTTGATATGCGCCGGAATGAAGAGGCCGCCGATGCGGTGCACCTCGTCGTAGATGCCGTCGATGTCGACGTCGATAGCGTTGAGCAGGTGGTACTCCTCTTCGCCAACTATCTCGTCGTTCTCGTCGACAATGAGTTGGTAGCCGAAACGGTCCTCGTCGTTGGGAATAGGCGGAAGATGAGCGTCGAGGAACTCCTGGAAGGCGTCGAGCCCCGCATCATCGCGGAAATAGCAGAGGCAGTGGGTTTCTTCCTGTGAGGTAACTTCCACTCCGCCAAGCACGAAGAGCCCCTTCTCGCGACCTATCTTTTGCGCCACTTTCACCTGTCGGGTGGTGTTGTGGTCGCTGATGGCTATCATGTCGAGGCCGCGTGCCAGTGCACGCTCCACGATGGCCGTGGGCGACATCTCCAAGTCGCCGCACGGCGAAAGCACCGTGTGAATGTGCAAGTCCGCTTTGAAAGCGTTAAGCATTCAGCAGCTGGTAAATCTTGCCTACAGTCTCGTAGGTCTGCATCGAAGTGGAGAGGAAAGGTATGCCTTCCTCGTTGCTCTGCTCCTTGGTGTCGTCGCTGGCGTCGAGGTCTTTCACTAGTATGACACAGGCCAGTTCCTTGAGCGAAGCTATGGCCATCACGTTCTTGTGGGTCTGCAGGGTTACCCACACGTTGCCCATTTCGGCGTTGCCCATCACATCGCTCAGCAGGTCGCTGACGTAGCAGCCGTCGATATCGCGGTCCAGTCCGCTTTCGCCCGAGAGCACTTTGAGGTTGAGTTTCTCTACTAATTCTCTTACTTTCATGTCAGTTGATTGTTTGATTTTTCGGACTGCAAAGATACGAAATAAATCCGAAGTGGCAAAAATAAATAAAAAAGCCCCGATTGGTGGCGGGGCTTTGTGAGGGCTTTTAGAAGTTCCACATACCGCTGTCGCGGAGGAACTGCAGGAGGTCGTTCGAGACGGCCTCGTTCATGCTTCGAGGGTAGCGTTTGGTGGTGAATATCTCGCAGTAGTTGTGGGTACCGTTTTCGCGGACCATCTGCTGGTTGAAGGGGTGCTCGTCGCGCACGCGGTGGGTGCGGATGATGTCGTCGTCGCTGGGGTTGTGGTAGGTCTCGCAATGCAGTACGGCATCCTGACCCAGTCGCTCGCTCATGCGAGGCTCCTCGTCGGGGTGGCCCATAGCTATCGCTATCACCGGCATCACGCCCTTGGGGCACTGGAGCAGTTCGGCAATCTGGCGCGTGTTGTAGTTCACGGTGCCAAGATAGCAGAACCCCAGACCTTTCTCTTCGGCGGCCACGCAGATGTTCTGTGCGCAGAGGCTCGCGTCGACCAGCGCCGAGATGAACCACAGCAGGTTGCCGTAGGGCTCGTCGCACTGGTTTATACGGCAATAGTGGTGGTAGCGTTCCACGTCGGTGCAGATGGTGAGCCACAAGGGGGCGGTGGCGCACTGGCCGAAGTGCAACTTGCAGAGCTCCGAGCGCAACGGCTCCTCTTGGGTGGCAATGATGCTGTAGAGCTGCATGTTGCCCGTGTTCGAGGCCCGTAGACCACACTCCAATAGCTCGCTCAAAAGAGCCTCGTCTACTTTCTCGTCAGTGAATTTCCTTATCGACCGGTGATTCATCATCACCTCAATAGCATCCTTCTTCATATTCTTTTATGTTCTTTTTGTTCTGATTGATAAAATTCTGGAGTGCAAAAATACAAATAAAACCCCATTCTGCAAAAAAAAATGTTAAAAAATACCCCCTTCTGTCAGATTTGATTCGAATTTTGGGTATTATATTAGTAAGAAACATCAATAATATACAGATATGAAACGTACGAAAACATTTATTGCACTCCTCGTAGTGCTGACCATGACCACCGCCGTAAAGGCACAGACAAATTATGATTTTCAGGCTGTTACCCCGCAAGGCGACACATTGCTCTGCTCCATCGTCGACTCGACAGCACACCACGTCAGCGTGCGTGGCGACGCTTGGTCGTACAACACGCATTACATCCACTACAACGCCGACCTTGTGCTGCCCGACAGCGTGGAACATGGGGGCGTGAGATACGCTGTCACGGAAGTGGCCGAGGAGGCATTTCAAAGCCATCTGGAGATTGAGACAATAACCGTCCCCGACGGGGTTACGGTTATTGGCAACAAGGCTTTCTCGCTGGTCCCCAATATCATTTACCGCGGCACCGCCACTGGCAGCCCCTGGGGCGCCAACACGGTGAACGGCTATGAGGAAGACAGCCTTTTCTATCTCGACAACAGCAAGACCCGCCTTACCGCCAGCCGACATATCACCTCGGCCGTGGTGCCTGCCACGGTTCGTGTTATCGGAACGCGTGCCTTCTACTATAAATCATCGCTGACCTCCATCACGCTCCCCGAAGGATTAGACACCATAGGCAATCAAGCATTCGGCGTATGTGAAGGATTGGAGGGCATCACCATTCCGTCAGCGGTGAACTATATTGGAGTGAGAGCCTTCTATTCGGCATTCCGGCCTACTGCCACAGTGATCATCGATGACGCGGCTGCAACCATAGGCAACGGTGCTTTCTATTATAGTAATATGAAGAAGATAGACCTCGGCTGCCGCATAACCCGCATCGAAAACGGTGCATTCTCCACCTGCGACAATCTCGATTCCATTATTGTGCCCAACTCGGTGCAGTATATCGGGCGTATGGCCTTCTGCTACAACTACTCCGGCAGCATTAAGAAGATACACCTGCCCGAAGGCATCGACACCATCCGTTACCAGACCTTCTTCGGCTGCACGGGTTTGGAAGAGGTTAACATCCCCTCCACGGTGGTGTATATCGACTCCGGGGCGTTCCACGAGTGTTGGGAGCTGACGAAGCTCACGCTGCCTGCAGGTCTTGCCCATATTGCCGACTATGCCTTCTTCCAGTGCCGCAACATCGACACCCTTGTCTCCCTTGCCCCGGTGCCGCCCGTGGCCTTCGCCAACACCTTCACCCAGATGAATAGCAACCTCATCCTCATCGTTCCCTGCCATAGCGACTCGCTCTACGCTGCCGCACCCTACTGGAGCCAATTCCATAATATCCATGCCGACTGCGGCGTTGGGATTGACGGTATCGAAGAAGCTGGAATCAACATCTATGCGCTCGGTGGTCGCATCATCGTCGATGGTGCCGACGGCGATACCGTCCGCATCTACGACATCACCGGCCGCAGCGTCCATAATGAGGCATTGTCCACGGGAGTTTATATAGTGAAGGTCGGCGACCGTCCAGCACGGAAAGTCATCGTAATGAAATAAACCATCTTTTATCCAACATGCTGTAAGATTTGAGTACCTTTTGCGATTACTATATATAGGACTATAGAAACAACATCTATGCAAAGAACAAAACTGACAATCGTAATGCTGGCTGCTGTGCTGCTGTTTTCGGGCTGCATGGTGGAGAAGCCCACGGTGAAGAACTACCGCAAGGTCTCCGCTATGCCGGAACTCACGCCCGTCACGGTGGAGCAGTTGCGGCAGCTGATAGCCGCCGACACCACGCACTACAAGGTGGTGGTGCTTACCAGCCCCTGCTGCGGCTACTGTGTGCTGAGTATGCGCGACGTCTACCCACAGAAGATGGCCGAGTGCGACAGCAACCTTGTGCGCTGGTACTTCGTGGTGGAGAGTTACAGCTCGGCACAGTATGCGGACGAGCTCTACTGCACCTACCACATCGACTCGCCCCGCTACTGGATCGAC
>JAEEGL010782289.1_pt1 | contig 14657 bp, 19 predicted proteins | sample 9134231 | NCBI WGS metagenome assembly JAEEGL01 (sample SAMN16246548, study PRJNA631951) | gut metagenome | biome: gut microbiome; feature: rumen; material: fiber-attached | host: Bos | place: Iran: Karaj | collected 2018-10 | reverse complement strand
TTCTACGACTTATGCGATTACAGCCACCTTAAAAGACCAAGACGGCAATGTATTGAACGAATCTGAACCGATTGACTTGCCGTTGGAATCTGTTGTGGTTGGCGGGCGTTATGATTCTGCAACAAAGAAACTGATATTTACGCTGCAAAACGGCACTACATTTGATGTGCCTGTTGGCGATTTGATTGCGGGATTGCAGACAGAAATTACCACCACAAACAAATTGTCAGCAGATTTGGTGGATGATTCTAGCACAACACACAAATTCGTTTCTGCTAGCGAAAAATCCACATGGAACGCCAAACAAGAAGCAATAAGCGATTTATCTACAATTCGTTCTAACGCTTCTGCTGGCGCTGGTGCGGCACAAACAATCGCCACCTACGGCGATATAGTCACACATGATGCAGCAGAATTTCAGGCGGCTTTGACAACAGCACAGTTAGCGGCGATAAATTCAACAATAACTGCTGAAAAAGTTTCAATCTATGATGGTTATGCGGCACAGATTGCGGCAAAACAAGATACTATTAGCGATTTGGCGACAATCCGTTCGGGCGCGGCGGCAGGTGCTACCGCATTACAGCCGAACGCACCGATAACACCAGGAACGGCTACAAAGGTTACATACGATGCCACAGGGCGCATTACTGGTGCATCTGCGCTGGTTGCTAGCGATATACCTGATTTGTCGGCCACGTATTATTCAACATCCAATCCAAACGGCTATCAAGCCAATGTTTTAGAATCTGTAAAGGTCAATGGTAACACATTGCCGATAACCAACAAATCTGTTAGCATAACAATGCCGACAAAGGTTTCGGATTTAACAAACGATACTGGGTTTATTACAGGTATTACATTTTCTATGGTAATAACCGCTCTTGGCTATACTCCGTATAGTTCTGCAAACCCAAATGGCTATCAGGCAAACGTTATTGAATCAGTAAAAGTCAATGGCACCGCATTGAGCATCACAGGCAAAGCGGTAGATGTTCCTGTGCCAACAAAAGTGTCCGACTTGACGAACGACACAGGGTATATTACTGGTATATCTTCGTCAATGGTTATAACAGCCCTTGGCTACACGCCTGTAAATCCGACAAGTTTGGCAACTGTTGCGACATCTGGCAGTTATAATGATTTGACCAACAAGCCAACAATACCTGCCGCACAAGTCAATTCCGACTGGAACGCAACTACTGGCGTAGCAAAAATACTGAACAAACCAACGCTTGGCACTGCGGCGGCAGCCAACACAACCGATTTTGCAACTGCGGCACAAGGTGCTAAGGCAGATACAGCAATTCAGCCAGGCGATTTGGCAACTGTTGCTACGACAGGTCAGTATTCCGATTTAAGCGGAAAACCGACAATACCAACGGTAAATAATCCTACAATTACATTTATGCAGGGTTCCACCTTGGTCGGCACAATGACCTTAAACCAACAGGGCGCTCAAACATTTACATTTGCGGCTGGTGGTTCGGGTTCGTTCTCGCCTGATGGCGTGACAATCACTACAAACTCAGGTGGCGAAGCCCAGACAATCGCTGTAAAGAATCAAAACACAGCATCGGGGGCAATAGGTCAATTAAAGATGTGGGATGGTTCTGGTGCTGAGTATGAGGCGCAACGAGAAGCCCAAACTCTTGACAACAACACCTTGTGCGTAGTCAAGAACGTGTCAAACGGTGCCGACTTTGGTTCTATAACCGAAGAGGCAGATAAAGGCGCGGATTGGGGTAGCGTGACAGAATCGCCAGGCCCAGTAACGAACATGGCATTGCATATTGGCGACTATGTTTTAGGAACAGAACAGGACATTTATTAAAATAAAAACTTGATAATCACGAAATATCGTGATATAACAGAACATATAGGGAGTTTAAGATGAGTGGATTACCTTTGAAACCGACTGCTTTTTTAGATTCAAAAGGCAACATATCTCCTGCTTGGTATGAATATCTTGCTGGGTTGTCGGGCAGAAGTTCCTTTTCCATACCAGAAGGACATATATTTGATGAAAATAGCCAAGAAGCAGCAGATGCGGCACGTGATGCGTATTTTACTGCGCACCCAGAAGAATTGGTCAGCGGTGTAAAGGTTATTTCATATCATCAGTTTCAACAATATGATGCAGATGCTGGCACTTGGTCAGATGTAACAGAGGTTATACAAGGCGTTGGTGCCCAGGGGCCACAAGGGCCACAAGGGCCACAAGGCGAACCTGGCGAACCATCAAGAACGGTTGCCGATGCTATTTCTATGACCTGGAACGACAATGTTGCTACGGTATCAGAAGCAGATTGGGAAAAATACGCGCAATTTGATATTGACTACAATGGCGCACATTTCTCGTTCAATAAATTATACTCCGACACAGTGCAATTCCATCAAGGTAATGGCTACGCATATCGTTGCGAAATGAACCGCACTAACAGAACATTTACATTTACTCCGTATAACTCATCAGAAACTGTTGTGTTAGGAATACCTGCGGCTCAAACATTTGCTACAACAACTGCTCGTAACACATATTTTGGTGTTCAGGCGAACGCAAACAAACTGGCAGATTGTCCTTATTCTTTGTTGGGAGACGATACAAATGGCTATATGCTTGGTTTATACACAGGTTCTTTGGCTGTGCCTATCACATACGACAGCACAAAATGGGTTGATGGTGCAATAATTACACGTGGGCCAAAGGGCGAACAAGGAAATCAAGGGCCACAGGGTGCAACTGGTGCAACTGGTGCAACAGGTGCGGCTGGATTTTCTCCAACAATAACAGTTTTGCAAAGCACATCAAGTTCTTACATTTTGCGTATCACAACCGCAACAGGTTCGTTTGATACACCAAACATCATGGGGCCATCAAACATCAACGATACAATCACATCGTCTGATTCTACATGGTCGTCACAAAAAATTGCTGGCATGATGGTTGGCTCACAAACTTGGGAACCATCGGTTCAGTTGGTTACATCATTACCGACAATTACAAATGGCGCTTGGACGGTTACTCCATCAGGTTGGTCTGCATACGATGCCACAAAGAACTATTTGGCTCGCGTGATTGGCGACACAACTGCTAACAATGGCGTGTATCAACTGGTTGCAGGCGCAACATCTTGGACAAGATTCTCAGATAACCAAGATTTCGTTGATGATGCAGAACTTGCAGATGCGTTATCAGAATATAAAAAGGCCTTAAAAATCAGAACGGTTACTTTGTCTGGCACAGGAACAGAATCTGTAACACTTGCGGCAGACGAAAACCTGGTAATTATCTGCAACAAATCGTCAGGAACAATTAGTATTTCGCACGCATCGGTTGGAACGCACTCTAACACCATTGAAGCGATGATTACCTTAAAAACAGGGTCTTATGCTTGCCCAATATCATTTGCGGCAACACATAAGGTTATCAACGAAAGTCCGTATGAAGCAAAATCAAACGCAACACAATTGCTCGTATTTAACTATATTGAAGGGTTGAACGCCTGGGGTTATGGCGCGATGCCAGTAGAATAAGGAGAGATAGATGACATCAACAATAGGAAAAATGGCACAGGAATCGCAAAACTATGTTCCTACCTTCCGCACTATTGCAGGTTTAAGTTTGTCAGCAGATATAAGCGCACAAGCGCTTGGTGCCGCATTGGGTTTGGCATCTGTTGCCTTTTCAGGACAGTATTCAGATTTGTTGGGCGCACCTGATTTGACATCTTTGCAATCTAACTGGGCGGAAGCCGACACAACATCTGCTTCTTATATCAAGAACAAACCTAATTTGTCCGCATATCAAACGGTGGTGCAGAAGGCATCTGCTATTTCTCCATCATCGCCGTCTAATGTAACAAATTACCCGACTGTTTCTGCTTGCTTGTCGTATTTCTTTCCGTTCTCAGGCGGAACATTTACAGGTATGGTAAAAGCACATCCTGCATCACAATCATCAACGACAGTAAGCCAATTCCGAAACATCCGCTTTGTTGAAGGCGAAACATACCCAGATGATGTTCAGGAAGGCGAATTGGTTTGTTTATGGACAGAGGCATCACAATCAGCATTGGGGGCGTAAATGAGTATGCACTTTATACGCAGTGGGCGTAAATCTCAAACAGTTTCAAAACTTTGCACGAAGGTTGGCGCACGCGTGGTGTATATCAGGGAAGCATGGACAAAAATAAATGGGGTTATGACCAAAGTTTTTGATTCTGGCTATGTTCCGCCAGTAATCCCTGACCCTGAACCAGAACAGCCAACCATTGCGGGTTATCTTGTAGTTTCATACGATGGCTCAATACATTATTCAGCCGATGGTTTGACATTTACGCGTTCATCGCACCTGGTCAATCCAGGCAAACATGCGGTTGTCTATAACCCTGACGACCAGTATTTTTATATTTGTGACCTGGAACAGACACGCGCAAACTGGGTTCGCACGCACGATGGTGTGGAATTTGAGGCAATAACAGGCCCTGAAACCAACATTGGTGCGGTTTGTTTGGCAAACGGCTTCATCGTTGCGCTGGAAAATAACAGCGATAAATTGCATTATGCGCCAACAAGCAACCCACAATCTTGGACAGCAAAGCAAATAATGGATTTGAACAGCGTTGTAAATCAGTGGGAATCTTTGATTTACTGCCCTGTGCATGGCCGTTGGATTGGACAGATTAAAAGCGTAACCTCAGGGCAGATGAATTATAACGGTTATATTATGTTCTCTGCACCTACAAGCGAAATTAGCGCACTGTTGCTTGATTTTACGCGCTATGGTCGTATTGTTGAAGCAGGAAACAAGTATTATTCTATGGCTTCTGTGTATGTTGGCACAAGACCAAATGGCTATGTAGAACGTTATTTGATGAGTTCAACAGACGGTTTGGACTGGGATGTAGAATTAGATTTAGGGCAAAATGTAACCGCTATGCAAACAGCACCCAATGATTTTGTCGCTTCCAATGGGGCGGTAACGGTTACTACTGCCACCACAAGCAACAACGGAATAAATGTAAATGTTGCTGGCGTGTGGAGTTTATATCAAATACCTATGTCTATCGGGTCAATGAATTACCCGATGGCTTACATCAACGGTGTGTTTGTTATCGCCAAGGCAGACAGCCAAAGCACAGCGGGCGCGTATTCGGTCAATGGAACCGATTGGATGGCAAGCACGATGATTTCCAATTCGGGTTGCGTGTCTATGATTAAAGCGGGTCGTTTTGCGTTCTTCTCATCTGCTGATGGTGTTGTGCAGAACACCAGCGATGGACAAACCTGGAATAACATAAGCACATTGGGCGGACTGTATCAACCTGCTAATGTCGCGATAGCAAGTTCGGAGGTATAAGATGCTCGTAAGCAAATTGCTATTACACGTTAAAAACCAAGAAACAGACCCAGCATTGGTTACGTCTGCTTCTTCTTTTGCCGCTAAAAAAGGCACATACAAGTTTATTTTGATTGGTGCTGGAAACAATGGTGGAATTGGCGCACAATTCGCACAAGGTAATACTACTGGCCGAGGTGGTGGAGGTGGTGGTTCGGGTTATGTGACCATCGTGACAATCACAACCAACGGCGAAACATTTACATTTAGCCCAGGCACCAGCGCAGGCGCGGCATCTTCTGTAAGAGGTTCGGTATCAGGAACAATCGGAACAGCGAACGGTGGTTCGGCTGGCGCAACAGGTTCAGCCAGCGGCGGTGCAGGTGGCGCTGGTGGCTCTGGTGGTGGCGGCGGCGGTAAAAACGGCGGAACATCATCGGCTAACGCGAAAGCAGGTGGCGCTGGCGGTAAAGGCGGACACAACGGTTATTCAAACGGCGGTGGTGCAGGCGGAACAGGAACCTATGGCACATCTGCTGGTTCTTCTGCCAACAACGGCGGTGCGGCAGGTTCTACACCAGGTAGAGCAGGTGGTGGCGGTCAAGGCGCTATCAGCGGTCAAGCAACATTATTGTCCAAAGCGGGCTTTGATGCGGCTACTGTTGCATCTGTGTTGGGCTACATCGCAGGTGGCGGTGGTGGTGGTGGCGGTTACGCATCTCGTGCATCATTGACTACTGGCCCAGGCGGTGGCGGTGGTGGTTGGTTCGCAGGAACAACAGGAACATCGCACCAGGTTCCAACATCGCAAGTTCGTGGTGTTGGTGGTAACGGCGCTATCATTTGGCGCAAAACAGCATAGGGGAGGAAAATGAAAAATGTTTTCTACGGAGTGCTATTATGCAGTGTCATTGGGGGATTGGTGTGGGCTTACAACAGCGGCTACAAATCAGGTGCAAACGCGGAAAAAGTTAAAGTTGCTGAAACCGCGAAACAGCAAGAACAACAAATGGCCGCGGCAAACCAAAAAATCCTTGACTTGCAAAGGATTATCGCTAATAATAATGATGAGTGTTTTAACAGGGTGTGGGATGATGAAATCGTCCGAGCCGTCAATCCGTAGTTGCGTAGATACAACAACTTATGTGAATAACGGAAAAACAGCGGCACAAGTGATTTCAAAAGAACGCATTTGTGAAAAAGCACGATTGAACCAAATGTAGGAGGGGTATATGTTGCAGGTTACGTTAGTCAGCCCAGATAGTCCAGCAACAAAGGGCAAAGTATATCAAGTAAATCGTATTTCAGCAGACAATGCCGCTACAACTCCTGGCATGGTTTTTCACGCAAAAGCAATACAAAACCCAAGCGACCCAAGTGTAAAGGGTATGGTGCATCAAATAACGTTAGTAACTCCTGGCACATCCGTAAAAGGACAGGTTTATAATATGGTTATAGACGGAGATTTATCTGCACCCGAAGAGGGCAATTAAAACAGGAGAGAAAGATGGAATCATACTGGTCTGAAATTCTAACATTTATCGTAACATTTGCAACGTCTTGGGGCGTTATGCAAAACAAAATAACTACGCAACAAAAAGAAATCCAAGAGATTAAAGACCAATTGACCGAGTATCAAAAAGACCACGATTTGCTTATTCGTGTAGATACTAAGGTTGATGGTATAAACAATTCAATCAAGGAATTAAAAGGCCTTATTGAAAACAAAAGGAGTAGAAAATGATAGATTGGTTGATTGCAAACTGGAAAGACATCACATCCGCATTTGGTATGTTGGTGGCGTTCTGTTCAGTAGTTGTTAAATTGACACCTACACAGAAAGACGACAGTTTTTGGGCTAAGGTATTAAAATTCTTAGACCTGTTCTCCATCTTCTTCACAAAGAAAGATGCGGCTATCATAGAAAAAGCGGAAGCCAAGAAGAAATAAGATGAAAAAACGCCAGTGGAAAAAACTTTATGCAATAAGCGCAACATTTACATGTCCTTACTGTCTTAAAGAACTTCCACTGGACGAGGCCACGATTGAGCATGAACCGCCACAATCAAGGCAAAAAGAACTGGGGCCAAGCCAAAAATTCTTTGCTTGCAAGAAATGCAATCATCAGAAAGGGGCATTGACCGCAGAAGAATATGAACTTTGGAAAAAGTTGGAATTTATAAGAAATGGTGGTTTATCACAACAAAGGAGTAAATGATGTATAAACTTACATTAGGTTCTGTAAATGAAATCAAGGCCTCCAACACAGAAGGACATGGTGTGTTTTCGGGCACAATTGAAACAGACCGCGTTGTTATCGTTGGTAGCGATGGCAAATACTTACAAACAGACGGCAACTGGGGAACTGAATTGAAAAATGGCTTGGTTCGCACTTGGTCTGCCTCTCGTGACACTGCGGAAATAAACTTATTGAAAGCCAAATATGCAGCAAAATCGGCAGATAAAGCGGCTGTTTATGTATATGATGGCGTAATGGTATTGCAAAGTGCATTTGCTAGCGTAGATGCGTTTATTGAATACTTAGTTGATAATGGCATTATTGAAATTCAAGGTTATGAAAACCCTGATTATAAATTGAGCACAGTGACTGTAAAAACAGCAGGTGCTGGCTATACAGAAAACGTAGTTGTTCAAGTTCCAGGTAGCGATGGCGATACATTAGGAACTATTACCTGCACTGTTGATACAGATTCTACATCTGCCACATACAAACAAGTGACAGCGGCGGCTATTACAACAGTCGGTAAATACAAATCTCTCGTTGCTTCTCAGGAAATAACAGTTCCTGGTGGAACAACAGCGGCAAAATTGACAGTAACTATGACGGCAATTGAATAATGACTGGAATAGACCTGATAAAACGCTATGAAGGAATAAAATATACCGCCTATGCTGACCCAAGCACAGGCGGGAAACCTTATACATGCGGTTATGGTTCTACAAGGAATCTTGACGGTCAGCCATTTTTGCCAGGCGACAAGATAGATGCAAAAACAGCAGAGGCATTGCTTGAACGCGATATTAAAACTACGCGCTACAACATAGAACGTGATGTGTTTTTGCGCACATTGCCTGATGGATGCAAGGAAGCGTTGTTATCTCTGTGCTACAATATCAAAGGTGGGGTATCAAACTTTGTGAAATCCCAATGCTATAAAGCCATCAAAAATAAAGATGTTGCGGGGGTATTTCATAACTGGGATTGGGGTGTGGCGCAAAAAGATGTGGCGTTAGGGTTGGCTCGCCGTAGAGCAGATGAATTAAAATTGTTTTTAGCGAGTTGGAAATAATTGACAAACGCAAATTTATATGGTATAAAGGTTAGCGTAGAGTTATTATTTACCAATTTAATGTAGGAGTGAGACCATGAATTTGGCGACATATTTGGGCACAAATAATTCTACTGGAAGCACGAACGGAGTGCCGAATATAGAAAACGGCCTTGAACGTGCGGCAGCAAAAGCAAATGCTTATGAACGCGAAGCCCAAGCGTTATACAAACCTTATACCGAAGCAGGTGCCGCATCCTTAGATGAATATATTAAATTATTGTTAGGCGGCGTTGATAGTTTGTCGGGCGACAAAAACTTTCAAGACATGCGAGATTTGGCGGAACGGCAAGTGATGAGCAATCGTGCCGTATCTGGTTTATTGCGTTCAGGGGCAACATCTGCCGCATTAGATGATACATTATTGAAATTTGCAAATACTTATTATGATAATCGCTTGAACGAATTGAAAGCGGGTGTTGGTGTAGGACAATTCGGTGTTCAAGGCGAATCTAGCATTTATGATAAACTTGGCTCAAATACCACAGATTTGGCAACTGCTTTGGCGAACATCCAAATGGAACGCGAAGGCAACAAAGCGAGCATAGAAGCCGCAAACAAATCGGCAGACACATCCAAATGGGTTGCCGAAAACACAGGCGGTTTGTTCGGCCATGGTGGATTTTTGGGCTTAGGATTGTAGGGAGGTCAAGATGGCTTTTGAGAGATTGGATTTTGGCGGTTTGCGTGAAGGTAACAGAGCAAAAGCGGCTGGGATTATGCGTGATGCAGAAGCGATGGCAAAAGCAAAACAAGCACGTGACCGCGGTTTAGAAAAAGGTATTGGCACCATTATTGGTTTTATGTTTGGTGGTTCTGCTGGTGCTGCCGCAGGTAATTCTATTGCGGGCATGTTAGGCGGGGAAAAAGGCATATCTTCTGGCATTACTCTTCCTGAATCAAACAAAGCACGCTCTGGGTCAATTCCATTTGCGGGTGGCGACACACCAACTTGGTTAAACGACCCTAAAACAGGCGGACAAATAAACGACCCTATGCAGGTTGCTTCTGCTAACAACAGCATTGAAGAAGAAAACCCTGGCTTATGGGCAAAACTTAAAAACGTATGGAACAATGGGATTTTCTAATGGCGCGTGATAATGTAGAAATTATTGACGGTTTTTACTTTGGCGGCACAGATGATTTCCTGTCGCCTAAAAAGCCAAGTATTGACTGGGGCAACCCACCTGATGCACCAACAACATCGTTCGTTGGTGGTTTTGGTATTGACGAACCATCTGATAAAAAGGCATCGCAAGACCCTTTACAGATAGACGTAGAACCAGTAAGAAAACGCCGTTCTGGTGTAACCAACGCTATGCTTGGTATTGCTGATTTGTTCAATATCTCATCGGGCGACCCTAATGCGTATTTAGGTCAATCAGAAGAACGTGCGCACAAGTTAGACGAATTGCGCATGAAACAAGACCCAGAGGGTTATCAGATTGACATGAACCGCGCTAAATTGTTATCACAGAAAGCACAGCAAGAAGAAGACCCTGCGCGTAAAGCGATTTATGGTCGTGAAATCAAAAAATTGTTGCCAAACGAAACACAGGGCTTAGATGATTTAACTGCTGCTGATTTCTTAGTTGGCGATGATAAATTCAAGCAAAAGATGCAGTTGGAACAACTGAAAGGATTGAACCAACTGAATCTGCAAAAGTTGAAGAACGGCGGAAACTTGGATGTAGCCAAATTGAAAGCAACATCTAACGAAGATATTGCCGCGATGAAAACTGATGCTCAGCGTGAAATTGCTATCTTGAAAGGCGAATACTCAAAAGCCATTTCAGAAGGCAACAACACACGTGCTATTATGGTTCAGCAAATGATAGATGACCGCACACGTGACATCGCAGACCTGAATAACGAAACGAAAATCCGTCAAACTGAAATGCGCGAAGAAGGTGCGACTGGTAGAATTGCAATGCAACAGGCAGGTCAAAACTACCGCACTGAATATGCAAACAATTCATCATTTGACCGCACTAAATATGCACAAGACGCGGCTACGGAAAGAGAACGCATGAAAGCGGCGGCTGCGTTAGAACGTGTCCAAGCACAACAACAGGGTGCGTTAGAACGTGCTGGCGTTAGCGCAAATGCTCGTATTGAAGCGGCAAAATTGGGTGGTAAAGCGGCGGCACAACAGCAAGATTTGATTGGCGAACGCACATCGCCTGAAATGATTGACAAGATGCAGTCATTGAATCAAAAAGCGGGTCGTTGGTTGTCAGAATATACCTACGGCGCTTCATCGGTGCGTAATTCAGATGCGGCTAAATCTTATCAAGAATTTGAGGGGTTGGCAAAACAAATAGTTCAAGACCAATTGCGTAAGATTTACGGCGCTCAATTTACAGAAAAGGAAGGCGAACGCTTCTTTAAGTCAATGGGTTTAAGTCCAAAATTGGCACCAAGTGTTCGTTGGAATCTGTTTATGAACGCAATCAACGATTTGCGCTTAAAATCGGGATTACAGCCAGTAGGGGCAACAGGTAAAGCACCTGTGTCAAGACCAGCGCAAACAACAGGTAGTATCGTAAATAAAGATGGCTTTATAACTTTATAGGAGAGCGGTATGGGAGTTCAATTTACGCAAGCAGCATTAGATACATTAGCACAAAATGGTGTATCACAAGAAAACTTGCAAAATACCATAAATCATTATCGCGAAGAAGGTTGGACGGACGATGCCATTTCAGAGGGCTTGTGGGGCAAAATCAAAGAATTGAATCCTCACTTGCTTACACCTACTGAAATTGAAGACCGTAACAGAGAAACGCGCTACCCTGCTCTTGTAAAGCAAATGGCAGAATTTGGTATGGCACCTGGCGATTATGGCGAAGGCGCAAGTTATACCGAACGCTATAACAATGATTCTGCGCGTTTTCGTGACATGCTTAAAGCAAGTTCTGAAAAGCGCAAAGAAAAAATTGAAGATATGGAAGCGTGGGCTTCTGGTATCGCTAGTTGGGGTTCAGCGGCAACATTGGGCTTGTCTGACCTGATGATGCGTGGCGTTGATGCTGTTGCTGATACAGAATTGGTAAAAACAGCAAAAGAAGCCAGAGAAAATAACCCTGACCAAGCGCTTATGGGCACTATTGCTGGGTATTTAACCCCAGGTGGTGCTGCATCTTCTTTGTATAAAGGCGTTACCGCAACAAAAGCGGGCACAACCTTGTATGGTATTGCGCCAATGGCACAAGTTGCAAAAGAAAAAGTTATGCAAAAGGTTGGCGAAGGTTTGTTGGGCAAGGCATTAGGTTTTGGTGCCAATGTGGTTGCGACAGCCGTTGGAACACAAGCATTATTTACGGCAGAAGAAACAGCCCGCAAGGTTGCTGAAACAGATAGTTTTGTTGCTGGCGATAGAGCATTGGAAGATTTTGGCGAAGGCGCTGCATTGAACGCAGGTATTGACCTTGCTTTTCGTGGTGTAGGTGGCGCAGTTGGTAAAGTTGCTGGCCCAATCGCAAGAAAGATTGGCGAATACACAAATAAAACACGTGCCGCAGTAAATGCGATGGGTGGCGAAGCAAATGTTGTTAAAAGTCAAAACGCGGCAAGAGCAGTAATGAACGCTGGCGGAACAAAAGAACAAGCCGCCGCTACTTTCTTTGCTACATTGACAGAAAACATGCCGCTTGAAGCGCGTAAAAAGTTTGAAAAAACCTTGTTGAACAACGAGGAATTCCGCACATTTATGCAACAGCAGATGGCGGGTGCCAATGGTGTTGTTACAGATTCAATACACGCCCTGACAAAACCTGAATATGGTAAAGCATCAAAGACCATTTTGGAAAGTTTGTGGGGTTCGGCAGAAAACAAATTGGGTAGCAGTGAAATTGACTTTACAAAGAAAGGTCTTGAACGCTTGCTTGGTTTGGACAACGAACAGGCGGTGTTGAACGCGCGTAAGCAAGGTTTAGCACGTGCGGAAAAGAAAGTTATGAGCGACCCGCATTTGGCAGAGGAGGTTCGTTATACCTTTGACGAATTGCGTGATACTTTAATCACAAACGGTTCTCGCGATTTGGAACGCGCGGCCAACATGGTTGAACAAGGCACATTGAAATCGTTTGAAGGTTCGGTAGAACAGATGGAAGCGGTCAATCGTGCGCAACAACGTATTTCAGAGGCAATGCAAAAAGCCAACGATGCTGGCAGACAGTTTAGTAAATCGGAAGCCGATGATATTATGATGTCTGAATTGCGCAACGGTGCTAAAAAGCATTTCAAGAACGTGATGGCCGAAGGCACAGATTCTGTAATGGACATCAACGACATTAAAGAGTTCTTTAAGACGGTTGATGAAAATGCGGTTAAAGCAGGTCAGGCAGAAGCATTTGGTGCGTTCAACGAAGGTGTGAATACCCAAATCTTAGACCAATTGGATGAAACTTTGTATAAAGCCAATCAGGCACAGCGTTTCGGTAAAAAACTGGGCGATATGCACGACTTTGGCCGTAAATACACGCCAGACCGTTTCAACGAATTGGAATCTGCACTGAATAACGGTGTGTCGGCAGAAGAAAAAGCCACAAAACTTGCCGCGTTTAAGATGGGATTCTTAGACCGTATAACAGAAGCCGCAGTTGGTGGCGATAAAAAAGCCATAGAACAAGCGCGTGTTATGATGACACAGGGCAAGTTGGCACCGTATTTCTCTACGGAAGAAGCGGGCGCATACATAGATATTATCAAACCAAAGGTTGAAGCGGCACGAAACATTGAAAGAATCATGAAAATTGCCAATTCAGAAACATTGGTTGATGATGGTATGTTGGCACCAGGAATCCGCGCTGGAACATCTATATTCACGCACACCTGGAACGTTATGATGAACGCTCTTGTCACAATCGCAAGCCGTATGAGCCCTTACAACAGCAAGGTTGCACAGGAAATACAGCGCTTGGCGACAGACCCAACGGCAAAGACGTTCAACAGCATCATAAATCGCACAACCGATTTGGCGGAAAAGAACCAGTTAAACAAAATGATTATAATGGCGGTTCAGGCCGCAACACAGGAGGCACAAAATGAGTAGAGTTATATGTCCTGACCCACGCTGGGCTGCTATAAACCCTGACGGAACACCATGCGCTGGTGCTCAGTTATTCGTGTATGACGCAGGAACAGATACATTGGTCACATTGACCAATCCTGATGGCGGGGCTGTTTTGCCAAATCCATTGACGGCTAATGAACGCGGGTATTTTCCTGTATTTACTGTCAATGATAACACAACATACAAAATAAAAATGACCACACCAAGCGGCGCGGTCATATCACAAATCAACTCTTATACGGTTTAGGCAGGAATAAATCTATTCCAAACAGATGCAGGCCAAATGTTTTATGGTCTGCATCAAATCCTATTCTAAGTAGGGCACCGCCTTCCAAAAAATCAAGCAACAGAATATGGAAACCGTTTGAATCAACCGCGATGTTGAACAAAATAAAATCGCTCATTTCATTTTCCTTATTTCGTATTTTGTTGGGTCAAAACCATTTTTGACCAATGTTTCTTTGACCTCTTCTTTCGTTAGTCCAATAACACCAGTCAAAGAACTTGTCCAAGCAACATACAGTTTTTGTTTTTTGTAACACTCTTTCGCTTTGACCTCTGAACACCGTTTTTTACAGTAGCCGCAAAAGCCATAGCCATGCGTAAAGCCGATTGTGTGATAATCGGCAGGATGATACCGCTGAGACCATTTGAGCCATTTATAAAACGGACACTTTGGGCCAGCGGTGCAGAGTTTTTGACACACCATTTTAGAACTCCATTGTTAAAGTTTGCGTATCTTTCTTGGAACGACTGTCTCTTGCTCTCGTTTCCTTCGGTTTTTTGGCCACAGGAAGCGGTTTTTCTTCAACAGGTGTAGTTGAAGGGTTTTCATCAAAAAATCGCTGTGCGGCCAAAAAAGCGTCATCTATTGAGGTCATTTGCACAT
>JAEEGL014334713.1_pt1 | contig 14658 bp, 9 predicted proteins | sample 9134231 | NCBI WGS metagenome assembly JAEEGL01 (sample SAMN16246548, study PRJNA631951) | gut metagenome | biome: gut microbiome; feature: rumen; material: fiber-attached | host: Bos | place: Iran: Karaj | collected 2018-10 | reverse complement strand
CTTCATGAAAAACCGAATTATCCTGTTCTTCTATATCACCATCGGATTCTGTATCGTCCAAATCTTTCATATCATCTTCGGATTTTCCGTACAAATAGTCATACTCGGTTATTTCCTTTGCTTCGTCCAGTTCTTTTTCGGCTTCGATTTTTAGCTTTCTGTATCCAAAGTATCCTAAAAATGCAACGATAAACACCAGAAAAAATGCACCGATTCCAATAAAGAAAGATTCCAAATCGGATTTATTTGTTTTGCTTTTATAATCATGTTCGTCGAATTCTTGCATCCTAGTTTATCACCGACCACTTCCGCCAATAAGTGCCATAATAAAAAATCCAATCATAATTGCCCAGATGGCAATGTGTGCTCTTGCATAGTGGCGCATATTTTCATTCTTTGAACAGATGCCAAAGATGATTGCACAAATCAATCCCACACCCGGGATAGCAAAGAGTAACTCAAAGCCGATATAGGCTCCCGTACTTCCCGGCACAACTTCTGTTTTTTCCATTCTTTCCTCGTCCATTTTTTTAGTCCTCCACTACCTCACGCATCATCTCAAAGCTAACCAATAAATCCTCGGATGTCATCATTCGGTTGATTGCATCTACTTTTGGTTGTGAAGATGTATAATCTTTTTCGATATTTCCAAGTTTTGCAAATACACCGCTTGCATCATCATAGAAAATGTAAAGATTGTTGTTTTCATCCACAACAATGTCTCCAAACTGTACATCCATCTGCGTACACTCCACAGAAAGGTCTACCGGCAGTTTTCCGGATATGGAATCTTTTCCGTTATTTACGGTATCAACATTGATTCTCCATCCATCTGCATTGTCCAGGGCTTCCTTAAATTTAGCGGCCGCATCATTTTCCTCCCACTCGGGATAAAATATTTGTCCCCAGGACATCAAATAATCATAGCGGTATTCCACAACTTTGTTGGGATCATAAACTTCACCTTGAAGCTCTGCTTCCTTTACATGCAAATCATAGTGGTTATCCGGTGTTATAATCGTAATTCCCGGAATCTCAACACCTACCATATGCTCAGTATCAAAATCCGATTCTTCCTGAATGGAAATCCGGTTAAACCCTACCTTCTGCGGATCCTCCATGTTTTCTTCCACATACTTCCATGACATAATATATGTGGTATCCCCTGCATAGACATGAAAGCTCCACCTTATTGTCGTACTATGTCTTTTCGAAGAAGAGCCCTCGCTTCCGCCTATGTGCTCGTAGGTAATCTCATTGCCTTGAAACAAATCAATCAAAGCCTGTGCGTCTTCCGGCAATGTCTCCACATCGCCTTTTGTTTCCTCAGAAAACATGGATACGATTCCATCCGCATCCCCTTTGTTAATGCACTCCACCAATGAATCCATAACGTCCTTATAATTCACCGGCTTTAATCTTCCACCTAAGGTATTACTGCAGCCGGTAAACAAAACCATACCGGCCAAAAGTAGCGCAATTATTCTTTTCATATTTTCAATATTCCCTCTTTAAAACGGTTGTGACTCTTAAAGGTTGTAGATTCCTCTAAACTTCTTTTCGATATAATCCAAGAAATCATCCGGAGTAAGTTCTCTTCCGGTAATCTCTAAAATCCATTCCTTCGGAGTCTGGCGATCTGCCTTCTTCCAAACGTGTTCCTTCATCCAAGCATTGATATTCTTAAGGCTTCCGCTACGGATTTCCTTTTCGATATCAATCTCTTCTTTCATGCGGTTGTAATACATAGCGTTGTACATATTTCCGAGAGCATATGCCGGGAAATAACCAAATCCGTTGGTCCAATGCATATCCTGCAAACAACCCTCTTTGTCTGTTGAAGGTTCTACACCTAAATACTCTTTGTATTTTTTCTTCCACAATTCCGGAACTTCAGAAATATCGAGATTGTTATTCATAATCTCTTTTTCAATTTCATAACGGATAATAACGTGGAAAGTATAGGTAAACTCGTCTGCTTCCGTACGGATTAAGCTTGGAGTCACGGTGTTTAATGCTTCAAAGAACTCTTCTTTTGTTACATCCTCAACCACGTGTGGCATACATTCTTTTACCATGTCATATACTACATCACTAAACGCACGGCTACGTCCGATGATGTTTTCATAGAAACGTGAAACACTTTCGTGCTGTCCCATGGTCTTGTTAGAAATATGATGCTCCCAGTTTTCCCGGGGTGCATTTAATTCAAAGAGACCATGTCCGCCTTCGTGAATAACAGAATACAAAGAAGACGCAAAAGCATCATTATAGTAATGTGTGGTAATACGAACATCATCACGGTTTAATTCCATGGTAAATGGATGCTCGCTTGTGGTCATAGCACCGCGGTTTAAATCGTAATCCATGTAGCTTAATACTTTATAAGCAAGAGCTTTCTGCTGCTCTTCCGTTACTTTTCTGCTTAAGAAATCGGTACGGATTTCTTTCTTGCTTTCGCAGATTTCTTTTAACAGCGGAATCATACGCTCCTTGCAAGCACCAAAGATGCGATCCAAGTCGGCGGTAGTAATGCCCTGTTCGTAATCATCCAATCGATAATCATATGGGGTATCCTGCTTTAATTCCGGAACTTCACTCTGAAGTGCAGAAGTCTTTCTGTCCTTTTCCGCAACGGCCTTTAAGTCCTCTTCAAACATCTTAAAGTCAGATGCTTCCTTTGCACGGCTCCAGGATGCAAATGCTTTTTGCATAATGCGGGCAAACTCCAAATTCATCTCCGGAGTGATTTTGGAGCTCTTTATAATACTACGGTACATATCCTTTACAAGGGCACGGTCAAACTCATTCCAAGTCTCATCCATTTCCTCGTAAGCTGCCTTTACATGTGCCTCAAATTCCTCATCTTTTATGAGTTTAAAGCACTCGTTGGAAAGAAACGCAATGGTTTCTCCCTGGTCTGCCATACCCTCTCTCGGACAAATCGTCTCTAAGTCGTACTGCATTACCGCAACGGCATGACGATATTTTTCAAATAATTCCATTGTTTCATTGATTTTTTCCAAATGTTGATTCATAACTTCCATATTCCTCCTCACATAAACATCAACAGTAGTATTATAATCGTTTTCCCATGGAAAAAGCCACAAAAAAAGACCTATGGCAATCATTTTATACCATAGGTCTTCATTATCATTTTATGGTTAAAAGTATTTCATACATTACGGACCTAGACGTTTCTTGCGGCGGTAACAATCGAATGCTTCCACCATGTGCTTCCGTAATGCGCTTTGCTACAGACAACCCCAATCCGGATCCATGTTTCGCACTTCTGGCCTCGTCCCCAACAACAAAGGGATCAAACAGATGCTCTCGCAATTCCTCCGGGATACCGTCTCCGTCATCTCCGATTCTTATCCTTGCTTGGTGTTTTTCTTTTAACTGTTCCATAGACACATAAAGTGTCATTGGTGGTTTGTTATGCTTCACAGAATTAGAAATAATGTTTTCAAACACACGACTAAGTTCCATATGATCAAATGAAGCCAGCGTGGTGCTTTCCGGTATATCCACATCCAATTCATATCCTGCTAACTCCAACTCTTCATATTTTCCGGCAACATAGCCTCTTAAATACTCAGACAAATCGCCCTCTTCCATGGATAATTGAAATTCCGGATGTTCCAAGCGACTGTAATCATAAAACGCATGAACCAACTCCGATAGTCGATTTGATTTTTGATAAATGGTATTTAGGTATTTCTCAATATTTTCTTCCGGAACTACCCCATCCACAATCGCTTTGCTGTATCCTTGTATAACTGTAATCGGAGTCCTAAGGTCATGGGAAATATCTGCCAGCATCTTTTGTCTGGCAGCTTCCACTTCCTTTTCCTGACGCTTAATGCTTTTTCCCATATATACGGAAAACAGCACGGTAAGAACACCGATGGATGCAAGCATTCCAAACATGGAAAACGTAAAAATACGACTTTCCTTTTCTTGCAGTTCTACCATCTGCTCATAACTTAGATTCTCCTCGTCTACCGTCTGAAACAAATAATCATCATATTTTATCAAGCCGGCAAACACAGCCGTCACAAGGAAAAAGACGCAGAGTAAAAAGGCAACATAACTGACGACAAGCTGCAAATACAGATTTCTCTTTTTTAATCGATTCATCCGTTTTTTCATAGTTTCTCCATCTTATATCCCAAACCGCGAACCGTTTTTAAATACTTCGGATTCTTACTATCTTCTTCTATCTTTTCACGAAGTTTTGAAACATGTACCATCATAGTATTGTCATCGCTTTCGAAGTATTCGCCTTTGATTTTTTCGTAAATCTGCACCTTCGTAAATACATGTCCCGGATGTTCCATAAGCATTGCAAGTATGCGATACTCAGTAGGCGTCAAAAAGATTTCTTCTTCGTTTTTAAACAATTGCAATGTATCCGTATGTAACGCAAGTTCTCCGACATGCAAAACTCTTTCTTTCGAGGAAGCTTTTTGTTGCTCATTTAAATGATAAAAACGTCGAAGATTCGAATTGACTCTTGCTACAACTTCCAGCGGATTAAAGGGTTTTGTCAAATAATCATCCGCACCCATATCAAGTCCCAAAATCTTATCCTCATCTTGATCCTTTGCGGATAAAATAAGAATCGGAAGGTTTTTCGTTTCTCGGATTTTTTTGGTAAGTTCAAATCCGTTCATTCGTGGCATCATAATGTCCAAAATAGCCAAATCCACAGGGTTTTTCTGCAACAGTTCGTAAGCTGCCATACCATCCTCGGCTGACAAAACCATATAACCTGCGTTTTCCAGATACAGTTTCAAAAGTTCCACTATATCCGGATCATCCTCGGCAACTAAAATCGTATACTTCTTTTCTTCCATAACAACACCATATTCTTTCCCTGCAAAACCGGGTATTGCACTACTCGTATCGAAGCGCCTCGATTGGGTTTAGTTTTGCCGCACGATTCGCCGGATAGTATCCAAAGAAGACACCAAATCCAACAGAAAACGCCAAACAGCCAAGAATACCTACAACACTTGGCATTCCCTTTGCTCCTAAAATCAGCGCGGCAATCTGTCCAAACAATACGCCAAGCACAATTCCAATCACACCACCCAAAACACAAACCACAATGGATTCTGTGATGAACTGCAGTCGAATATAACCGTTGGTTGCGCCAAGTGCCTTTCTGGTTCCGATTTCTCTGGTTCGTTCTACGATGGAAACCACCATAATATTCATTACGCCAATACCACCGACCAAAAGCGAAATCGCACCAACTGCCATAAATGCATACTTCACAGCCGAAACCATGCTCTGCAACGACTCTGCAGCCTGCTTCATGCTAAACTGATCAAGCTTATATGTATCGTTGTTTTTATAATATCTTTCATTTAAGTATTTTGCAATCTGTCCGCCTAAAGTAACAGAGTCTTGTCCGTCTGCAGCTACAACCGTCATTTCCATTATCTCATTGGCCGCTTGTGGGTTCTGTTGCATAGCGACCTTCAATGGTATGTAGCATTCCGTTGTAATGCTTTTTTGACTGGTATTGCCTCCCAGTCCACGATTTGCATATTCATAAACGCCGACAATGGTATAACTGTAGTACTTATTGTTAATTGCAGCATCCACAGTTTGTCCCAAAGCTTTATTTGCATCTCCTCCGTACATATTATTTACATATTTATCGGACACGAGACATACCTTTGTGCCATTGGTATAATCTCCGGATGCAAATGTGCTTCCGGAAAGAAGTTTTAAATTGCTCCCCTGATAAGCCAGTGGGTTTACCCCGGTTACTTTAATGTTCGCGTATTTTTTTCCGGATATCACTTTTGTCGTTCCAATTTCTTGGGATAAAGCGATACCTTTCACTCTTCCGTCGTATTTGTTTAAAACATCTTCCATCATTTCTTTGGTTATGAAATCACCTTGTTTCAATTCCCTGACATTCGCATTTTCCTCATCTTCATCCTCGCTTTCTCCTTGTTTTAAAGAGACATAAAATGAAATATTGGATGCGCCCATGCCACTCATGGAATCCATAACTTTATTATTCATAACCGACCCGATGGTCATAATCATTACCACCGATTGCAGACCGATAATGATTCCAAGCATGGTTAAAAATGTACGTAGTTTATTTGCTTTAAGTGCCGAAAGTGCCAGTCGTATATTTTCACGCAGCATAGTTATTTCCTTTCCGTTCACCGATAATCAGACCGTCTTTTAAGGTCAACAATCGTTCTGTTTCTTCTGCCAATTCATTGGAATGCGTAATTAAAACAATTGTAATTCCCTGTTCTTCATGCAGTTTGTGGAATAAATCCATCACGTTTCTTCCGGTCTTGGAATCCAACGCACCGGTGGGTTCATCCGCCAAAATAATGGATGGATGGTTTGCCAGGGCTCTTGCAATCGCCACACGCTGTTTTTGTCCGCCGGAAAGTTCGTCCGGTGTATGCAACATTCGCTCCTTCATTCCAACCATTTCAAGCAATTCTTCCGCCCGTTCTCTTCGCTGTTTTTCACCGACTCCGGCATACAAAAGAGGTAATTCCACATTGGTAACCGCTGTTGTTCTTGCAATCAGATTATAAGTCTGAAATACAAATCCAATCTGCTGATTTCTTATTTTCGAAAGTTTCACATCCGAAGCAGCACACACATCAATTCCATCCAGAAAATAATTCCCCTCTGTCGGCTTATCCAACACTCCTATAATATTCATCAGCGTCGACTTTCCAGATCCGGAACTTCCGACGATGGAAACAAACTCTCCTTCATACACTTTTAAATCTATCCCGTGAAGGATTTCCAACTCGTTTTCCGAACCGATATTGAATCGTTTGATGATATGGTTCGCATCAATGATTAATCGTGAATTATCCATCTTTATCCTCGCTTAAAATAACATCGTATCCATACTTTCTGAGCTTTCTTCCGCTTCCTCTTCCGGAAGGATGACACTCATACCATCCGATAAACCGGTTCCTGTAATCTCTACATAGTATCCGTTATTTAATCCCTGCGTAATTTTTACCTTTTTCTTCTCGTCATTATCGGCAACGCCATCCCCGTCTGCATCCGTTGCTACTTCCACATACATATCGCCATTCTCATCCTGCTGTACGGCATTTGCAGGGACAGTCAAAACATTTTTAACCGAAGAAAGATCAATGGTCACCTTTGCATTCATACCAATACGAAGTCGATCACTTGGATTGTCAATTGTAATTTCAATCGGATATGCGGTGGATGTTGTCGTTGTGGTTGCATTGTTCGAAGACGCGTCGGCAGGAGTCGGTGACACAAAAGAAACACATCCTGTCATCTCTTCATCTCCCGTAGTGTCCGTCTTAATAACAGCCTTCATTTCGGAAGTTACATCCGCAATATCATATTGATCCAAAGTAGCGCTTACTTTATATCCGGACACATCCTGAATCACAAGTATCACTCCGCCGGTATAGGTATCTCCGACTTTTACATTTACAGCCGTTACAACCCCATCCGCCGGCGCTTTTACAGTTGCTTTTGCAAGTTGATCCTTTGCCTGGGTAACCGCCTGATTTGCGCTTTGTGCGTTGTTTTGAGCCGAAAGCTTACTGTTTGCAACCGCGTCTGCGCTGTCCGCATTGCTTTTTGCACGATTTGCGTTTGCATCATCCAGTGCCTGCTGTGCACTTGTTATAGAATTGTTTGCCGCGGTTAATGCTTCCTGAGCCGCATCGACTGCGCTTTTGGCAGCAGTTTTTGCTTCATCCGTCGCATCCGCTGAAGCAATTACCGTATTATATGCCTGCTGAGCTTCCGCAAGTTTCTGTTTCTTTGCTTCTGCATCAGCTCTGGCTGCATTTAACGCTTCTGTCGCACGATTAACAGCGATATCATTGGATGAAACTGTAGTATTGTAGTTTCTTTCCGCCTCTGTTACGCTTAGCGCTCCCTGTTGATTTGTAATTCCTGCAGATGCCTGTGCATTTTTTACGTTTTGTGAGAGTTCCTTATCGTCCAGTTTGGCAAGTACATCGCCTGCATGAACGTTATCTCCAACCTTAACGTTTAATTCTTTTACCGCCGCATTTATAATTTCTGAGGAAACCGAATAGGATGCTGCAGAACTGATTGTTCCGGTAACAGAGATACTCTTTGTAAGATCCTGTTTTATAATCTTTGTTACGGTTGCACCTTCCGCATCACCGCCTCTAGCTTTTGCCGTATTTCTGGTAGCGGCAAACACACCTCCTCCGGCGATACATAACACTAAAGCGCCAATTGCCACCTGTGTCTTTCTATTTTTTAACGTTTCCTTGAGATTCATTTTTTTGTCCTTTCTTCGTAAACCAACAAATGATACGCCAAGTATAAAACCCAAATATAAAAAGAACCTTTACGCAATCTTAAGATTTCTTAAGAAACGCAAAGGTTCTTTATTTTGGAATCATTTTTACTTCTTATTTTGCTGCACGAATCAAACCGACAATGCGCTCATATTCCTCCTGCATCTGTGTATGATGGGCCGTAATATAGGCTTCGTCTTTTTCATCTGCTGCCTTCTCCATAGCAAAGGCTTTTTCGGCTCCCTCGGAAAGTCCCAAGGTACGAAGGTCACTCTTTAGTGCATGGACCACCACTCGGTATTCCTTCCAGTCTTTTTGTTCAAAAAGTTCCTGGATGCACGCAGATTTTTTCTCAAAGGTCTTCACAAACAAATCCAAAATCTCATAGTAGGTTTCAATATCATTTGCGCAATAGGAAAGACCGGTTTCCACATCAATACCCGCCTCTATAAGGGCGTCCATGCGATAAAAACCACTGTCCTCTTCTTTCGGTTCCTTCGACAAATCTCGGTGTTTTTCATAGGCACGCTTTGGCAGGTATTTCTTTAAAATCTCTACCAAGGAATCAATGACCATTGGCTTTGATAGATAATCGTCAAAGCCTTCTTTAAAGTACTCTTCTCTGGCACCCAAAACTGCATTAGCCGTAAGAACAATAATCTTCGTATTTGAAGATACCAAAGACTTATCCCGCATTTCATGTAGGGTTTCGATTCCGTCCATTCCCGGCATCATATGATCCAAGAATACGATATCGTAATCGTTGATCTCCACCATGGAAAGGGCATCTTTTCCGGAAGAAACCAAATCCGGATGAATCTCGCAAAGTTTCAAAAGATTGTTGGCAACCTTTCGATTTAGAGCATTGTCATCGCAAACCAAAATGCGTGCCGACGGTGCGGAAATCAAGTCTTCATTGGTTCTGCGTTTTGCCTTTGTTTCCGTTGCCCGTTCAAAAGAACCGATTGGGGAAACATCAATAATCTCCTGATCTAACACAAAGGAAAACTCGGAGCCTTCGCCATAGGTACTTTGTACCTTGATCTCACTTCCCATCATGTTAAGAAGGGAGGATACAATGGACATGCCAAGTCCGGTTCCTTCGATATTTCGATTTCGCTTTTCTTCGATTCGTGCAAAGGAAACCAAAAGCTTATCCATATCTTCCGGCTTAATACCGATACCGGTATCCTTTACTGACACAAACAACTTGATATGGTTTTTATTTCGCTCCTGCTTTTTCACAGAAAGGGTAACAGAACCTTTTTCCGTATATTTCACCGCATTGGTCATAAGATTCATGATGACCTGCGTAATTCGAACATCATCACCGAACAATATACTTGGCAAGTTTCCATCCACATCTACTTTCAATTCCAAGCCCTTCGCTTCCGCTCTTTGACTTACGGAATTTACGATGTTTTGAATTAAGGTTACCGTATGGTAATTCACGGGAATGATATCCATCTTTCCATCTTCAATCTTAGAAAAATCAAGGATTGAATTAATCAATGCCAAAAGTGTATTTCCGGCAGAGTCAATATTATCCGCATATTCTAAGATTTCCTCGTCCTCAGACTTTCGAAGAATCATCTCATTCATTCCAAGGACTGCATTGATTGGGGTTCGAATCTCATGGGACATCTGGGCAAGGAAGGAACTCTTTGCCCGATTCGCATCATCCGCCGCATCCTTCTTTTGTCGAAGAACCTGTGCCTCATATTCTTTTTTCAATGTGCGGGATCGCATGGCTTCCATTCTTTGGGCATTTAGTTTATCGTTTTTATAACCCAGATAATAGAAAAAGGTAATCAGCAAAAAAACAATCAAAGATACAACGGCATTTACGCCAAGCTGATTCTTTGTTTCTTCCAAAAGTTCCGCATCACTTACCACAATCACCACGTACCATTGATTTAATACACAGCGGGTAAACAACGTATTCTTTTCCCCATCTATCGTAGTGCGAATGGTTTTACTGTCATTTGAAACGACTTTCGCCAACAAGTCTCTGTCAAATATTTCCCCAAAGTTCTTTCCACATAAAGAGATATCCGGATGGGAAACAATCATGCCGTCATAATTTACGACCATGGCATACCCTTTTCCGCCGATATCCACAGCCTCCGTCATCTCTTGTACAGAATTTACTACCATATCCAAAGCAACCACATTTCGCTTTTGATCGTCTCCGATTTTTCCACCGTCATTTAGTAATTTGCAAATCGTTATAACCAAAGAGCCGGTATCCGCATCCACATAGGGTGAAACAATGACCGTATCCCCGTTTGCCTTTACTGCTGCCTTGTACCAATCTCTGTCTTCTACCACATAACCATCCGGTGGCTGCCAGCCGGAACCATCCATGTATTCGCCATCGATGTACGCATACAGACCGGTAAAATTCTCATCAAACTGTGACGCCTGTTTTTTGGTCTGAATGTAAATATAATCGACAATCTTTTCCTGTGGTTCCTCGTTCTTTAACATCACTTCCACAGTATCTGCTGTCACACCCAGTACCGAACGTGCCACAATCAAATAGTTTTCCAGTTCATCTGCATACGCCTGAACTCTTGCTTCTCCATCTTCCATTGCCCCCGAATATGACACTCGATAGAAAAGCAACGATGTATAAAATACAGATGCAGTCATGAGTATAAAGGTCACCAAAATTGTAAGCGTCAGATTCATTCTTCCCCAGTACTTGGGTTCCGCTTCTTTAGACTCTTCCGACATGGATTTATAGCGCGCGGCAGTCATGGTAATAATCACAAGAGCAAATAACACCAGGGCCACCGAAACAAGAAACAGCGTCCAGGCAATGTTGGATTCCTTAATCGAACCGTTTTCCAATGAGCTTTTCATTCTATACGCTGCCGTATACCCGCCGGCAGAGCCCAAAATAATAATAATCGCAATGGCAATCTGGGTAAAAACATCCACCCGTATTTCCTGCCGGCTCTTTGGATTCTGCAAGCCGGATTCCTCTGATACAGATTTTTCCATAAAAATCCAAAGCAATGTCAGGACCACGCAATCTCCGTATGAAAAGTAATAATAGGGATTGAAAGCAACCGATGGCCAGTCATAGCAGGAGGACGTCCACATTCCATACTCGCAAACAATATGTAGGCAAAGGGCTATGGAAAACCAGGGAACACTTGCCCCTTCCTTTTTATGCTTCACATAATAGCAAATCGGTTGCAAACACAGACAAAAAACAGCGGTTGCCAAAACGCCTTCCCAAATGTTATTTAGAATGCCGCCATATTGGATATAAATAAAGAACTGAATGATTCCGAGAGGAATCGGAACAAAAATCAACGGATGCAGATATTTACGGGATTCCGCTACACGCATACGAATGGCAAGGGCCAACAAAAAGGCATATCCCACGTTCCATCCGAAATAGGCAATAAACGCGGAAACATCCGGGTTTTCTCCCATAACCACCGTATATGCGGTCCAATAATAATCACTTAACATGTGGGATAAAAAGAAAACAGAAAGATACAGCCACTCCCGTTTGGGCGCACGAACGTACTTGAACAGCGAATACAAGCTGCCCATGATCACTACAAGTAGTGTTAATACGTTTTCCAGCGTATCAATTGACATGACTTCTCCCCCCATGTGCTCTTAATTATACAATAAGCTTTTTGCAAAAGAAAGAAAAAAGAGCACCCAAATTCCTTGGGTGCCTTTTATTTCAAGGTTTTAATCCATATTTAACTGCAGACGCTTTTCTTCGGATAAGGTTTCTCCGTGAATCTGCTCTTCTGCGATTTTTTGTAAATCATCTAAATCCATGTAAGGGAAGAGATACATCTTCTTATATCTTCCTACCATTACCTGATTCTTTTCAAAGTTTACGGCCTTTCCGTCATCAATAGCTACCGTCATTTCATAGGTATCTTCATTTAAAACATAAATGAAGGAAGAACTTACCAGTTCCACTTTATCATTTCCATAGATGGCATCTTTTATTTCATAAATCTGATCGTCGATATATGCTTTCATCTTATGATTTTCCAAATCATAGACACGGAAATAATAATCATCTCCCTGCATCATAAGAAGAGAACCATCCGGTGAAAAACGAAGGAACGCACGGAAACGTCCGTCAAACGGAATCTCATCTGTGATTTCATCTTTTTCAATATCATAAACCCTTGCAAAACTATCGGTACAGTTAAAGACTGCCTTGGTTCCGTCCGGAGACAAATCGACACTGTTTTCTAAGCCTGTCCCCAAAAATACCGGGAGGTTTCTGGAAGAAATCTCGGTTTCCTTAATATCCTTTGGATCGGACACATCTAAAAGAGAAATCTCATTTTCCTTTGTTACGACTAAAATCTGATTGCCGTCTTCTCCACCTGCAGCGACCTGTTTTACGCCTGCTTCATTTGTGATATCCACAAGGACTTCCATCGTGTCGGTATCAATAACCATCAACGCGCCGGTGAATGCAATCGCCTTATGAGAGGCAAGATCAATCTTATGATTAGCAAAATACGGAGATTCGTCCGCACTCTTTGCCTCTGTGGTCTTATCCTTTTTCGGATCATAACGATACAATATATCATCAGCGAAAACGTAAATATTTCCATCTTCATCCATATCCCAGGTATCAATAAAATAGCCCGGGGAAAACTCACCAACCACAGACTGATTATCGGTATTTAAAACCTGAATACTTGCATCCTCGCCATAGCCGATTTCAACCGCCATCAAGGAACCGTCTCCATTGTAGCGAGCAGATACAATATCATCCTTATAAGTGCCAACTTGCTCCATACCTTCCCCTTCCACATAACGAAGAATTACAAGGCTTGTTGACTGATATCCCTGAACACCGATGGTTCCTTTTCCGTTTTTCGCATCCACTACGGTAAAGCCGGTATCTACTGCATTGTCTGTATATTCTTTTCCGGTTTCTGTATCCTGAACTGTAAAGGCACCACTTCGTTCCAATGTATAAACAAGTGGGCTGTCTTTGACTACAAAAAGGCCTGTTACAGAAGAACTCTTCTTTAACGCGCAACGCTTTTCACCGGTTTCAATGTCAATGGATTCCAAACTGTTATTAATGGAATAAACGGCATCAAAATGATGAACCTCTTCCTCATCCGTATATTCTCTGATAAACATCTCCATAGAACTTCCCGCCATGATATACACTTCGTAAGAATAAGGCGTCTTCCATAAAGACCGATGCGAGTTTAAATCAATTCGCTCAATGGTTCCCTGCCCCAATAAAATATGATTTTCATTATATCCATCGGAAGCTACAACCACATGATCGTTGCTGTCAAACAAAATACTTTCCACGTAGTTTTGATCTATGGTATAAAACTCTCCTTCACCGGTAGAGGTATCCATTACAAAAATCTGTCCCGGTTCATATTCCTGATCTCTGGATGCAAATAAAGAAATCGCGAACTTACTTCCATCCTGCGAAAAAGCAAGATCTGATCCAAAGGACCATCCTTCCGGTAATTCCGTTACTTTATGAATCAATTTTCCGGTTTTTGAATCAATGCTTGCTATATCATCATAAGAAGATACCATCAGTTGCTTGGTATCATGCTGATAACAGCATTCGTTAAAGTGTACGCCGTTGCCGTCATAGTTAAAACGGAATGTTCCATCAATATCATAAGCACAAACCTGATCTTCATACGTAATAATGAAGCCTTCTTCGTCTAAAAAGCAAATGTCTTCTACATTTATGATATCGGAATTATCCTCAATCGGCGCTTTCTTTTCAAAGAGCTTTTCACCGGTGTGGGTATCAAATAAAGTAACGGTTTCACCCTGATCCACCGTAAGGGCATAATTTCCTTCCGCACTGAGTTCAAAGGATGAAACCGGCTGCGAATGATTTAGTGAACGATCCGGTAACAACTCGCCACCTACCGCATAACTGTAAAGGGTGCGGTTTAAGGCATACTCTGCTTTTGCAACATAAGGTCTGTCGTTATCTTCTCCCGGTAATGCCTCCAGTGCAATCTGAATAGCAGTTGTACGGTCGCCGTTTTCCAACTGATCCAATGCTGTATCTGCCAAATACTTTGACTGATTGATCTGCTTATCGCGGAAGTTTTCTCTAATCTGTGCTGCAGTATATGCATAGTATCCTGCAAATCCCACCATCAGTGCCATGCCTGCTGCCATAGCTGTCATAATGCGACGCATTTTACGTTCCTTATGGCGCTGTTTCAAATCATCATAACCACAATGCAATAAAGCTGCAGCCACGCGCAAGAGCTCGGAATCCAATTTCTTTTTCATTTCTTTTCTGGATAATCCACGTACATCGGCT
>JAEEGL011291062.1_pt1 | contig 14658 bp, 13 predicted proteins | sample 9134231 | NCBI WGS metagenome assembly JAEEGL01 (sample SAMN16246548, study PRJNA631951) | gut metagenome | biome: gut microbiome; feature: rumen; material: fiber-attached | host: Bos | place: Iran: Karaj | collected 2018-10 | reverse complement strand
TTCGCCCGGTACCGCGGTGTTTTCGCCAGGTTCCGCGGTCGGCGCGGGTTCCTGCCCGCCCGCGCACGCGGTGAGGGGGAGAAGCAGCAGGGCTGCCAGAATAATTGCGATGAATCTTTTCATAGTGCTTGTCCTTTCGTTAATATGTTCTTCCGTGTTTATCTTTCGCACAGTACAACGGGCACTGCGCCTTCGTCGGTGATCATATAGTTTACAAGGCGGTAATGCGTGCTCTCTTCTTCTGTTCCATAGCGTGTGACGACTACGCCGAGGATACTATCCCTGCTCACCGAAAGGATGCGAATGCCAGCCGAGGCGATCTGACCGTTCAATGGATCCGAACCGATATCGAGCGGGATATCGCCTTTGAACAGCGTTTTCCCGTTCAGATCCTTTATCCAGACCGGTTGTGTAAATGAGGCGCTTGCGCTGCCGGTCTTTGCGATCACAGCGGAATCCGTGATGCAGTTGATATAGTATTTCGTTTCCTCATCCTCAAAATCGAAAAGCTCCGTGACTTTCCCATCTGGATCCAGACGGCAGACCTTGTATTCAAGTTCTTCATCAGTATCCGAAGCGGTGAGTGCAGCAGCTGTTTCAAAATACATAGACCCATCCGCAGTTATGGAAAATGCGTTGGTATTGATCATCGGCTGTGCGTCGACGATCCGGCAATAGCATTCCGCCTCTGCCATGCCCGGCGTCCAGCGCAGGATCTCGATATAGGTCTTAAGATCCTCCACTTCCTCCGGTTCGGTGTTCTCATCACCGTTGTCACGGCGGATATATATAAAGGTTTCGTCACCGCGGAAACGCAGAGTACCGAGTATCGCATAATGGGATTTTGTGTAATAGATGGTTTCAAGCTCTTCGCTGTCGATCGGAACGCGGGCGACCGTAAAGGCCGAGGCGTATTTCCCGCCCTCTACGACGCTGTCCAAACGATAATAATAGATGTATCCGCGATGAAAGTAATACTTATAACCGTAGTAGTCATGTTCCGGCGTAATGTCGCGTACCTTTTCACGGTTCGTTCCGTCCGGATCCATGCAAAATACCGCCATATTGCGCATAGTGTAGCCATAATAACCGATCCAGTACAGCTTCCCCCTGTAGTACGACAGGGACGGATTGACCGTATTGCCTATATAGCCCGAGCAATCCGTATTATGCTCCACGGCGTCATGCTCGCATTCCGGCCGAGGGCAGAGCACGCCGCTCTCGCCGCTCGCCTTATCGCAGTAATAGAGATAGTCATTATCGGTTTGGTGCCAATAGAATGCATCCTCCGTCTCAACAATATCGTCCTGCGTCAAGCCGCCGTATAAGTTAGCATAATCCGTCCGGGGATCGAAAGCGTCTGAGGCGGCACTCGGGGCATCGGTATCGGTCACCTCCGCCGGGGTCTGTCCTTTGCCGCGGCAGGCGGCGAGGGGGAGAAGCAGCAGGGCTGCAAGAATGAGCGAGATTTTTTTCATAGATTTTTACTCCTTTCATCGCACAGTTGGGTGTCCCCATGCTTGGACGCCTATTACCAGTCCCAATCGCCGATGATCGCGTGATAGGTCGTTCCGAGCAGTATCTCTTCGAGCCCGTTCTCCGTTATCACGTACTTCACGAAGGCGTAGGTCCTCGGCTCGTTGCTGCGGTTCGGAGTGCGCTTTCTTGTTTCGAAGATGCACAGAAGCTCGTTTTCATCGCCGCAGACGAGGCTCGACCTCTCCAGCGTCTTCGTTTCCTCCATCGCGTCGAGCCACGCCATCGGCAGCTTGCCCTTATAAACCGTCGTACCGTCGTAACGCTTGATCCAGATATCGATATCGGGATCCATGCCGTTCCTGTTGTACTCCTTATAATTCCTTGCGATCACTATACCGTCCGAAAGGGAGCGGATGGTGTAGTTCATATCGGGATCGTCAAAGTTCAGCACTTCCTCCCATTCGCCGTCCGCAAGGCGCAGCACGCGCTCTGAGCCGACGCCTTCTTCGTATTTTGATATCGTATAGAAATTGCCTTCTTCGTCGATCCAATAGCGGAAGATCCCGACGAGCTCGTCCCCGACGTGCAAGGTCTCGAATTCCCCCGTGACAGAGCACCAGCGCAGGATGGTAGTTTTGTTCCAAGCCCGAATGAACTCCCCTTCATAATTTTCATCGTACAGAATCGAAGGATCCTCAAAGTTCCACGCATTGTCGACTATATAGCAGCAGTCGCCAACCGGCATTATCGAGCCGTTATGGAAATCGCGGCCGGAATCGTAAATCGTGATCCAATCGTCCCCGTCCAGCGGGAAAGCCATTACAAGGAAGGGATGACTCGGTTCGCTCTTGTCGATGAAGTCTCCCCACACAAGGCTGTAGATCATGCCGCGGTGATAGCAATAAGACTGCGGCAAAAAGCCCTCGCCGTATGGCGTCTTCGGCTTCGGGATGCTCTTGACGACCTCCTTATTCGTGCCGTCGGGGTCCATGCGAACGATCGTGCCGCAGGTCCCTTCCCGGTCGGTTATGTATTCATAATCGTTGATAAAGTAGATTTTTCCGTCCAGCATCCACATGTAGGGCTGCGTGGCGCCGACGTAGCCGTTGCAGTTTTTTTCCCTGTGCCAGGCAATCGGGTTCCCGTTATCGTGTACGCATTCCGGCTTGCCGCAGACCACGCCGCCGTCGGAGCCGTCCTTTTCGCAGTAACGGAGATAGCCGTCGTCATCCTGCAGCCAGTAATAGACGTCCTCCGTTTCGATGACCGTGGACATATTGCCGTTCATGCCCAAGCGCTGATCGAAATCCGTCGCGGGGTTATAGTTGAAATCCGGCACATAATCTTCCATGCCCGGCTCCGCGGTGGCTTCGCCCGGTACCGCGGTGTTTTCGCCAGGTTCCGCGGTCGGCGCGGGTTCCTGCCCGCCCGCGCACGCGGCGAGGGGGAGAAGCAGCAGGGCTGTAAGAATGAGCGCGATAGCTCTTTTCATGGCTTTGTTCTCCTTTTCAGACATCAGGATGCATCAAGGTAAGTTTCGGTGCATTCTATGTTAATTCATATACATTCTATCACAAATAGAGCTTCGGTGCAACAGTTTTTTTACTTGATCGCCGTTTAATAGTTCCTGTATTGTTCAAGCGGCAACTATCTCCTCAATGCAAAAGAAAAGCATCGGCACTTTTCAATACCGATGCTGCAATATTGGTTTTTTTAGCGGTACGCTTTACCACCATGGATACCTTCGTGATCCGTTCACGAACTTGCTGCCGGGCGTCAGCCGGTTCTCTGTGTGCGTTACCCCGGGCTTGTAACTCGTATCGGGCGCAGCTGCTGCGGTAAAGATCACGAGTTCAGCTTGCTGCTGCGAAAAGCTGAGCATGGCGGTGCATTCGCCGTAGCTCTCCCCGAGGGGGGTAAGCTGAGCCGCCATCATGCTTCTTTTGACCGTGAGTTCGCCTTCGCTTGCAAAAGCGGCGTTCAGCGCATCGCGCACAGCGGCGCTCTTTCCGGAGGGCAAATTCGGCAGGCGGTCATTGAGCAGAGAGTACGCGGTTTCGAAATCACCGTAAACGAGCAGCGTGCCGGTATCCGGATAATACGCAAAGCCGTTGTTTTCGCAGATAAAGAGGTATTCCTGCTGCGAGCAGATCGCAAACAGATCGAAGACCGAACCGGCTTCGAAAACGGTTTGCGCTTCGCCATCGATAACGAGGTCGTTCCCCTGCTTGCGGAACGTTATCTTGCGGCCGCTCTTATCGTCCGTCAGCTCCATTCTGCTTTCGGCTTTATAACTGAACGTGCCGAGGCTGCTCTCGCCGTCCGGATAGTCGATGCGGAAACGGTGCTCATTTGAAGAAATCGACAGCAGAATATTTTCGTCCGCATCGATCCCCGCGCCATCATCACGGAAAACGTAGAAACGGTCGTAATCCGTTTTATCCGAAGAAAAATCGGTTTCAACGGAAGCCGCGCCGCTTTCCGAAGCGGGATCGTCAAGTCCCTTCACCGGGCTTGTGAGGAAAAAGACCGCGATCGCCGCGCAGCAGAGCACCGCCGCCGTTACGGTCGTCCATTTCGGCTTGCTGTAACTCAGGACGGAACGCACGCGCGCTTTCACGCCGATCTCGCCGAAAGCGACCGGGCAGGCGGAAACGGCGGAAGCCGGGATGCTGCAGTTTATCAGCGCGATGGAATAGCGTTTTTTCAGCTCGGCGCCGCCGCTGCGAATGACTCTTTCATCGCAGGCGAGCTCGATATCGCGGCTGAGGAGGATATAGCCGAGCCACATCAGCGGGTTGAACCAATGGACCGCGAGCAGCAAAAACGCGAAGGGCTTGATCAGATGGTCCCGCCGTTCGAGATGCGCTTTTTCATGCGCGACGGCGAAATACGCATCATATTCGGAGATGCCCGTCGGGATCACGATCCGCGGACGGAAAATTCCGAGTATGAACGGGGTCTCGACCTCATCGCAGCGAATGATATTCCCGGGCAGGGCTTCCCGGACCTTCGTCTTTTTACGGATCCGGATATAGCTGAAAACGGCATATGCGAGCATAACCGTCGCTCCGCCGATCCATACGGCGGTTAACCGGGCCGGCTTCATTGAGCCGCGCACCGTTTCGTTTTCCGCTCCGCCCAAAGCGTGGGGCTGCCTTTCCTCGATCTGCAGCGGGAACGTGCCGATTTCTAAGGAATGCCACGAAGATCGGTCGTCAGGCTCGGAACCGCCGGAAGAGGTCGGGAATCCGAATTCACTGCTTACGTCCATTCTGATATCCGTTTGATCGGCACTCAAAAGCGCGTCAACGATCGGATAATCGGTGCGGACTTCGGGTTGCTCCGGTTCCGCGCAAACCTCCTGCGGGACAGCACCGGAGAAAAGATCGGTCGTCACCGCTGTTAAAGTCGGAACGAGGCTCAGCGAGCTCCGGATGGTCAGCGGGCAGACGAGCCGCACGGCAACGAGCGCCCAGACGATACAGCGGAAACGCTTCGGCGCGTTCCTGAACACAAGGCGGAACAGCACGGCGGCCAGTATCAGCCACCCTGCGCCGATGCTCATATTCAGGATCCGCAGCAGCAACGCTTCCAATGGAACTACTTTCCTTCGAATTCATCCACCATGCGGCGGAGCTCTGCGATCTCTTCCTTGCTGAGCTGCTTCTTCGTCGTAAAGGCGGCGATGAAAGCGGGAAGAGATCCGTTGAATGTGTTTTCAACAAATTGCTCGGAGCGGCGGGATTTGTATTCGTCCTTTGTGAGAACGTGCGTCACGGTGCCGTGATTGTTTTGGAAAATGCCCTTGTCGCAAAGCTTGCGGAGCACCGTGAAAGCCGTCGTCTTCTTCCAGTTCAGCGCTTCGAATGCAAGCTTGGACAGTTCACCGGATGAGATGGGCTCGTTTTCCCAAATAATATCCGCGAAGCGCGCTTCGAGTTCGCCCATTCTGAGTTCTTTCATGTTTTCCTCCCCGAATGATTTAGGTTACAATATACATTTTATCTCCAATAGACTTGTTTGTCAACCCCGAAGCCGGACACGGATTCACCTTTTTTGTTTTTCGCATTATTTGACCGGGGAAACGTGCATAACCGTGTTAACGATGCAGACCGCAAAACTAATGATTCTACGCCGGCGGCATCTTGTGTTCATTTAGAAGCTGCCTCATCACCGAGAAACAGTATAGCTTCTTGTTGTGATCTTCGGCGAGGCATGATATAATCAACCCGACAGATCGTTATTCCGTAAGGAGTACGGTTCTGCACCGCGAAAACCTTCCGACGCCAATCTTTTGCGATTTTGCGGCTGGGTTTTGCACTCCGAGCTGCATTGAAGCATATTATGCTGTGCCGGAGGAACAGTGACGTTCCTCCCGCAAAGCTTTTCCCTTGCTTTCGCCTGTCGTTTATGGTATCATTGGCCCATCGGCGATTTCGGCTTCGTCGGAAAAGCGGCGCGGCCGATCGGAAAAAGGAGGAAATATCTATGATTCTTTTGGTTGTTGATATGCAGAAAGCCATTGCGGTCGATGATCTGTACGCCTATGACGCCCTTATGGACGGCACGGTGCGCCTCGTCGACGCCGCAAGGAAAAACGGCGTTGAAGTCATCTTCGTTCAGCATGACGCCGGTCCCGGCACCGGACTGTCCGCCGGCGACGAGGGCTTCGAGATCATCGACGAGCTTCATCCCGAACCGGGCGAGAAAGTTTTCGTCAAAACGATCAACAGCTGCTTCGGCAACAAGGAGCTCAAGAAATACCTGAAGCAGCAGGAGGACAAGCGTTTGATGATCGTCGGTCTGCAAACGAATTACTGCATCGACGCGACCGTGAAATCCGCTTTCGAAAGGGGTTTCGAGGTCATCATTCCCGAAGGTACCAATTCGACCTTCGACAACAATTACATGACCGGCGAAACCACCGTCCGCTACTACAACGAGGACGTCTGGGAGGAGCTTGTTGACGCCGTAACGCTCGATGAAGCGATCGAAATGCTGAGCAAATAAAAGCTTTGATCCGATAAAAAGGAGGAGATGCGTCTCCTCCTTTTTTGTGTCATCGGTTTATGTTGCCGGCCGTTTTTCTTTTCACATCAGTTCGTCGAGTTTTTCAATAAACGCCTCGACCTCGCTTCTCTCCGTACCCCAGGAGGTGACGAGGCGGATCGGGATCATGCCGTCCTTTTCGCGCCGCCATTCATAGAAGAAGAAATCTTTTTTGAGTTCGCCGACAACGCCGGCGGGCAGTATCGGGAAGATCTGGTTCGTCGGCGAATCGCCGTCGAAGCGGACGCCGTGCTTTTTCAGTCCTTCGCGAAGAAGCTCCGCCATCGCGTTCGAATGCGCGGCGATGCGGTAATAGAGGCTGTTTTCCCCGCCCGCGAGCAGCGCTTCGAACTGCACGCCGATGAGCCTGCCCTTCGCGAGCATCCCGCACTGGCGTTTGATCATATGGCGGAAATAGCCGCTGTCGATCGATTTGCGGATAACGAGCGCCTCGCCGAAGAGCGCGCCGTTCTTCGTTCCGCCGATATAAAAAGCGTCCGAGAGCGCCGCAATATCGCGGATATCCGCGTCGCTGCCGCGGCAGGTCAGCGCCGCACCGAGGCGTGCGCCGTCGATATAGAGCAGCAGCCCGTGCCGGCGGCACTTCGCATGAATGGCTTTGAGCTCATCCTTCGAATAGACCGTTCCGAGCTCCGTCGGCTGGGAGATATAGCAGAGCGCGGGCTCGGGCGTATGCTCATCCTGATACTCCTCAAGCGCGGCGTCGATAAGCTCCGGCGTAAGCTTGCCGTTCGGCGCTTCGACCGTCACGATGCGGTGCCCCGTTCCCTCGAGCGCGCCGGTTTCATGGAAATAGATATGTCCGGTGCGGGCGGCAATCACCGACTGCCAGGGTTTCAGCATCGCCGCCGCGAAAGTGATGTTGCAGGGCGTTCCGCCGGTCATGAAATGCACGGCGCAGCTTTCGTCGCCGATGAGTTCGCGGATCATGTTCGCCGCGTTTTCGCAGTGCGGATCGAGCCCGTAGCCGTCCGTATGCTCCGCGTTGGTTTTGATAAGCGCGTCCAGGACCTCCGGATGCGCGCCCTGATTATAGTCTGAATTGAAGTAGATCATGCTGCCTCCCCCGCTCGCTTCGGTCTTGCGAAGCATCCGCTTTTTAGTGCATTATACAGTAAAATCGGGGAAATAACAATAGCGGCCTATGATCGCTGGCAGCAAAAAAGCCCCGCCGAAGCGGGGCTGATTGGAGTTTGCATCAATAGTTGAAATAGTCGTAGTAGCTGCTGTACATTGCCTTAACGGAAGCCGTTGCGGCTGCCTGGGCGAGCAGATAGTACGCAATGCCCATGAGAAGGCCCGCGATAACGGCGACGATCATGAACATATGGAAGTTCATCTGGCCTTCGGAGATCTTCTGCATCGCGATATAGATGAGGAAGAACGAAGCCATCGCGGCAAGCGCCATGATGATCATCGGGAAGAATTCCCATGCGGGAGCGAGGGGCATGCAGAGCACGGCGCCGATCGTCAGCGGGATCGAGGCATATCCGGCGATATTCAATGCGTTTATCGGATTGATCTGCTTCTTCATGAGCATCGGGAGAAGGAAGCATACGCCGACCAGGATGGCGTTCGCGATCAGACCGATCAGCAGGCCGAACAGCAGGAAGTAGCCGAAGCTTGCTTTGGATGCTGCGCCGAAGATGCCGAAGGACAGCGCGAAGAGGAGGATATTGCCGCCCATCAGGATCGCCCATTCATGAGTGTTGCTCTCTTTGGCGAAATCGAGTCCGGCTTCGGGCTGCTTTGAGAAGAAGTTCTTGAGTTGCTTCACCAGGTTTTCAATGATCGGGGACGCGGGCTTCGGTGCCGTTCTTTCCGGCGCGGGTGCCGGCGGCGTTTCGCCGATCTTTGACCCGCAATTGCCGCAAAAAGTGGCATCGTTCGGTAATTCGGTACCGCATTTGGGACAGAACATAGTTTTTCTCCTTTACATCTGTAATGCCCGACTAATATATTATCGGTTATCGGCATTATACCATAGTTGTTTCGTCTTTGCAACCGTATACGCCCGTTTTTTTCCGAAATCGCTTAACTTTTACGAAGTGTTTGCCTCTTCGCCGTTCGTTTGCGGTCCGTCCGCTGAAAACAAAAAGCCAGCAACGGCGCATCCGCATAAGGAGAATCAGTTTTTCAGCAGAGAATAAAACTAAAATAAAACAGATCCGTGGATATAACGATCATCCTCGGATCTGTTCCATTTTTGATGCTGAAAACCGCAAAGCGTCTCAAAAGAGGAAATTCTTGTGCCCGGCAAGGCAAAAAGCGCAGGAATACCCGGAGGGTCTTTCGAGCATTTTTAACGCAGCCGGCGCGAATAAAGCCCTTTTGAGGCTGTTTATCCTTATGCAGATACGCCGAAACGCGTGGCAGGTAAAAATCGGATCAGCGGCCGAACGGATTGGAGTAGCTTGAACCGCCAATCTGCTGAGCGTATCCGTTGATCATGCTGAAGAGCGAGGCTTTGCCCGCCGCACCGAACAGCAGATCATAGACGAGAATAATGAGCGCAACGGCGACAGCCGAAACGATGCCGAAAGCGTGGAAGTTCATTCCGCCTTCGGTAACCGTCTGCATCCCGTGGTAGATCATCACAAACGTGACCGCGAGCGCGGCGCCGAGAATGAGCTTCGGGAAAAGACCCCATGCGGGAGCGAGGGGCATGCAGAGCACGGAACCGATCGTCAGGGGAATCATGGAATATGCGGCGATGTTGAGGATGCTGACCGGCTTGACCTGCTTATGTGAGATCGCCGGAAAAAGGAAGCAGATGCCGATGATTATCGCGTTCACGATGAGGGCGATCAGAAGGCCGAACAGCATGAACGAGCCGAAGCCGAAATGGAGCATGCCCATCGCGGCGCTGACCTCGGCGGATGAGCTTCCCATCATGTCGCCGCCGAGAGCCATAATGGACTGCATCGATGCGCCGAACGCGCTGGTCGCGCCGAAAATGCCGAAAGCAAGCGCGAAGAGGATGATATTGCCGCCGATCAAAAGCGCCCATTCATGGGTGATGCTCTCTTTGGCGAATTCGAAACCGGCTTCGGGCTTCTTCGAGAAGAAGGTCTTGATCTGGTTCAGCAGGTTCTGAAAAATCGGGGACGCGGGCTTCGGAGCAGCCTTCTGGGGAGCGGGCGCCTGCATCTCGCCGATCTTCGTCCCGCAGTTGCCGCAAAACGTTGCGTCGTTCGGCAGCTCAGTGCCGCATTTGGGACAGAACATAGTTTTTCTCCTTTAAATTATATGATTGCAGATCTCCGTCTGCTAACTCAATAAGTATATCACTTTTTCGTTTTTAATGCAATAGAAAAGAGCTTTCGCCGAAAAATTTTCGGTAAAAGCTCCGATTTCGGTATTTCGTTCGGTATTATTCGCCGAAGTGCACCATCGTCGAAAGCACGGCGGTATAGTAGAGAGCGGGATCGCTTTCGAGCATCGCCCGCGCCGCTTCGGTATCGCCATCCATGCAGAAGTGGATCTCGAGCATCCTGCCGCTGCCGTCGTCGCCGAAAAGCACGATAACCGAGCCGAAGCCGACGTCATTCATGACGGAGGCATAGCAGTCGTAACCGTCGACGGTGTAGTGATAGAAGCGGATGCCGCTGTCCCCCGCCTCCCGGATCAGCCTTGCGAGCGCGTCCTCGTTCGAGGTATAGACGTCGTAGCGGACGGCATTGACACCGGCGCTTTCGTTCGCGATCTCGAAGCCCTGAGCGTCATTGCGAATGACGGTGAAGCCCTCCAGCAGCCTGATGCTGAAGAAGCCGTTGGCGCTGATAATGCGGTCGGGGTCGTCGAAGCTCGGCCGGGTGCTGCCGCTGCCGCCGGGAACGATCTCGTCGGTCGTGAGGCGGAGGTTGAGGTTCTTTCCGCTCAGCTGCGGAAGCTTGGCGGGGTCGCCGCCCATGACCGTCACAAGGCTGCGGAAGCCGTATTTCAAAGTGTATTCATAGCCGGCGGGAACAACATCTCCGCTCCATTCGTCGCCGCAGTGGCGGAGGGTGATCTCGATCTTCATGTAATCCGTGCTGGTGCCGAATACCGCGCTCATGGAGAGCTTGTCGCCGAGGCGGCGGAAGGTCCAGTCGTCGATCTTCTCGCCCTCGACCGTCCCCTTGAGAACGATCTCGTCCTCGCCGAAGGTCGCTACGCATTCCCGGAGGAGCTTGTCGCCGACACCGTTGATAACAAGGTAGCAAACGCCGGTGTTGCCGTCGGTCGCTGCCGCGCGCATCACGCAGTCGTTCGTTATTCCCGAATTGTCCTTATATTTTCCGCCGCTTTCGGTGATTTTGAAAACGCCGTACCAATCGCCGAGCAGATCGCGCGAATACTCCGCCGCGTTGTTCTGCGGTTCCTCTTCCTTTTTTCCACAGGCGGCAAAGAGCGAAAGCAGCACCGCAGCGGCAAGGATCAGGGCAGTAAATCTGAGTTTTTTCATTGTCGTCGCCCTCCTTTGTTATTTGCCGCCGAAGCCCACGGCAAGCGGCGTTCCGGCAGGATAGCCGTCCGTTATCGGCGTCGCGATCGGTTCGACGCGGTACGGGATGCTGAATACCGTCCCGTCCTCGGTCACGAGGTTAATAACGAAGCAGAACGAGCCGTCCTCGGCGAGGATGGAGCTCATGCTCTCCGAATACTGTTTCGTGATCGTGCCGCGCAGCAGAAGCTCGCCGTCCGCTTCATCGTATTCGACCTCCACGCCGTCCGGCAGCCGGCCGTCGATACTGCTGTAGACAGTTCCCGTTCCGAGGCGGGAAACGAGCAGGAAGTCGAATTTTTTATCGGGAATATAGTAAAGGTTCGAGTTCGCGGAAAAGGCGCAGTCCGGCATATTGTTCGGAAGTGGCGTCGGTTCCGGCGTCGGTTCGGGCGTCGGCTCGGGCGTTGGCTCCGGCGTTGCGGGCTCGGGCTCGGAGATATGGATCGTCACCGTGCCGTAGGTCTCGGAAGGCGCTTCATCGGAGAACACATAGAACATGAATTTGTAGTCGCCGGCTTTGGTCGGCGTTCCGCTCACTTCTCCCTTTCCCGAAAGGGCAAGACCGACGGACGACATATAGACGCACTCTTCGTCCTGGGGATCGATCCACTCGGTAAACTGAATGATGTCGTCGGGATAGTTCGTTTCGATCTTCGCGGAATAGGGTTCGCCGACCGTTCCGTCGGGCAGAGCCGCCGTCAGAACATCGATGTTGCCGCGCGAAACATCATAGGCGATAACCACGCTGCTGGACATCAAGCCGTTCGGGATAATTTCGAACCGAACGATATAGTGACCGGCCTCGGTCGGGGTACCGGAAACGATGTAATAGTAGGTGCCGTTGCTGAATGAGCGAGTTAATGCGAGGCCGTCCGGCAAGGAACCGGCGCTGATCTGCACCGTGCTGGCCGGGTCTTCATTGTCCCAAAGAACTTCGCTGTACGGTTTGCCTACAGTCAGTTCCTTCGTCTCTATCGGTTCCAGTGTTTCGCTGTTTGCGGCAGGAACGGCAAATGTGTTGACAAGCATCACAAAAGCGAAAACGAGCGATAAAAGCTTTATCCTGCGCATTTTGTTTCCTCCTGACGTTTTGCTGGTTTTATTATATCTGAATTCTGTAAAAAGAGCAAGAAAAAGCGGAGATCACCGGTTTTTCGGAGCGATCTCCTTTTCGATGATCCGTGCGAAGCACTCGATCCCGACCCTGTCCTCCTCGCGGAAACGGCCGAGGACCGGGCTGTCGATATCGAGAACGCCGAAAACGGATCCGTCGGCGGCATGGAGAGGCACGACGATCTCCGAATTCGATGCGCAATCACAGGCGATATGGCCGGGGAATTCATGCACATCCGCAACGACGACGGTGCGGTCCTCCGCCGCCGCTGTTCCGCAGACGCCGCTGCCGAGAGGGATCTCGATGCAGGCGGGCTTGCCCTGGAACGGCCCGAGAACGAGCCTGCCGTCCTCCATAAGATAGAACCCCGCCCAGTTCAGGATCGGGAGATTATAGTAGATAAGCGCGGAAGCGTTCGCCATGTTCGCAACAGGGTGCGGCACATCGCGCACAAGCCCTTCGAGCTGCAGCGCAAGATCGTCGTAATCGACCATTTTCGTATCTCCTTTCGGTTTTCGCCCATATAATAGCATAACTGCGGCGCAAAATGCAAGATTTTGCCCTGAATAACTGAATATTCGGGATTTCTAAACTTCCGAAAACATGTTATAATATCCGGGATAAACATTCGGAGGCAATCGGTTTGCAGCCAACGGTCTGGACATATCTCATCGTCTGTCCACTCGTCTTCCTTGCGGGATTCGTTGATTCCGTCGCGGGAGGAGGGGGCGTGATCTCGCTGCCCGCGTATCTGATCGCAGGCCTCCCCGTTAAGCTCGCCGCGGGCACGAACAAGCTCGCGAACGGCTGCGGAACGGCCCTCGCCGCTGCGAAATACGCGAAGAGCGGCAATGTCGATTGGTACTGCGCGATCCCCTCCGCAGTCTTTTCCCTCCTCGGCTCCGCCGCCGGGACCTCCCTCGCCGTCTATATGCGGGACGAAGTGCTGAAGATCATCATCCTCGCCGCCCTCCCCGCCGTCGCCGTGCTGCTGCTGTTCATCCGCAAAAAGGACTGCGATGACGAAACGCTCGCCGAAAAACCGCGCGGAAGGATCGTTTTCATCTCCTCGCTGATCGGCCTCGGCATCGGCGTTTACGACGGGCTCATCGGCCCCGGCACCGGGACCTTCCTGACTCTAGCCTTCTCGCTCTTCCTCGGTTTCTCGCTGCTGCGCGCTTCGGGCTGCGCAAGGATGGCGAACCTTGCGAGCAATATCTCCTCCCTCATCGTCTATCTTCTTCACGGCGATGTGCTTTTCGCGGTCGGCATCCCCGCCATCGCCTGCTCGATGCTCGGCAATTATCTCGGCTCCCGCTTCGCGATCCGGGGCGGCAGCGCGAAGATCCGCCTCGTGATGTTCGGCGTGCTTGCCCTGCTCTTCATCAAAACCGCGCTGGAGCTGACCGGCGTTATGGATTTTTAGCATTTTTCGATCCGACTGTAAGATTCGCGTTTTTTGCGGGAAATATCAATTGAAAAGGATCCAATTCATAACGGAGGTATTTCCTTGGACGATACCGAGCTGCTGATGATGATCAAAGCCGACCCGGAGACCGGCGTCTCTCGGCTGATGGACTCATACATGGGTCTTGTCGTGAGCGTCGTACGCGGAAGGCTTTCATCCATCGGTTCAAAGGAGGATATCGAGGACTGCGTCAGCGGCGTTTTTGCGGAATTCTACCGCGGAATCGACGCTTTCTCGCCCGAAAAGGGCACCGTCAAGGCGCTGCTCTGCTCGATCGCGAAGCACCGCGCTTCAACGGCATATGTCAGAAAGCTGCGTTCCGCCGGCGATATCCCCATCGAAGACGCCGCGGACGAGCCGGCGGACGCTTCCCCCTCGGCGGAGGAGCTTGCCGTCGCCGCCGAAAGGCGAAAAGCGCTCATCGCCGCGATCGACGCGCTCGGCGAACCGGACCGTTCCGTTATAATCCGGAAATACTATCTGCGCGAGAGCTCGACGAGCATCGCGAAACGGCTTTCCATGACGGTCTCCGCCGTCGACACCCGCTCGCACAGAGCGCTCAGGAAGCTCAGAAAGGCTTTGGAGGGCAAGATCGATGAATAATAACGATATTGAAAAACTGCTTGACGGCGCGAACGAAAGCGAAGCGGAAACGCTGCTTTGCGGCATTGATACCGAAGACATGGACGTTGAAGGCGTCAGCGGGGAAAGGGTCCGCAGCTCCGTTTTCGAAAAATGCGGGATCGTCCCGCGCAGACAGACGCAGCTGCCGCAGCCGGAGCGTGCCTTCGGACGGAAAACGCGCCGTTTTGATTGGAAGCGCGTCATCGCAGCGGCTGCGGCGGTGCTGCTGCTTGTCGGAGCAGGCCTCGGCGCTTATGCGCTCGTTAAGGAAAATCGCGAATACAAGACGGCGCTTGCGTTTTTCGAGGAACACGGCCTGCCGACGGAAGGGCTTACTCGAAAGGAGATCAGGGACGTGTACCGGGATATCAGCTCCAACAGTTTTACCGACCCGATGAGCGAAAAGGTGCT
>JAEEGL013261425.1_pt1 | contig 14659 bp, 12 predicted proteins | sample 9134231 | NCBI WGS metagenome assembly JAEEGL01 (sample SAMN16246548, study PRJNA631951) | gut metagenome | biome: gut microbiome; feature: rumen; material: fiber-attached | host: Bos | place: Iran: Karaj | collected 2018-10 | reverse complement strand
GGTTTCATATTTGCCCAGGTTCAGGTAGGTGATGGACTCAAAAGCCTTGCCCCGGAATCCTGTACCGCGGCTATCCACCTCGCACACGATGTAACCCTCGGTGGCAAAGTACTGTTCCCAGCCCATGCGCCACTTGTTGAGCACCTCCTGTGAGCCGGGGCCGTTGTAATGCTCCATGATGACAGGATATTTCTTGTTGGGGTCGAAGTCCACGGGCATAATCATGTAACCGTTAAGGGTATAGCCGTCATGCTCCATGGTGAAGAATTCTTTCTTGGGAACATCGACTGCCGTGTAGCGGCGCGCATATTCCTCGTTGAGTTGCAGGTCGCGGACGCGTTTTCCTTTGCGGTCATAGATGCGGTACTGGTTGGGCGTCTGTGCATCGCTATAACAACCCACGTAATAACTAAAGTCTCCGTTGAAGATGGCAGATGCAGTGCCTTGACCGTCAGCGGTTGACGGCGCGAGGCGTGTCACTTTCCCCTTAGCGTCCACGTACTCGACAACACGGTTCAGCGGGCCGCATGACGACTGATAGTAGAAACGTTTGGTCGCCTTGTCGTAGCCATAGAACTGTGAGATGATGCGCTCGTTGTCGTTGGTCAACTGGCGCATCAGGTTGCCCTCGAGATCATACTGGTAGAGCTGCATATAGCCCGAGCGTTCGCTGGGGATGACAAAGAAATTGTCCTCGTATTGTACCTGTTGGCTGGTCTCAGCGTCCACCCAAGTGTCTGACGTCTCGTGATATACCTGCTTGGCATCGCCCGTCATCGGGTTAACGGCATAGATGCGCAGGTCGTTCTGGTGGCGGTTCAGGCGTTGCACCATCAGGCGCTGTGGGTCAGGGCTGAAGGTGATATGGCACACGTAATCCTCTTCGTCGAGGGGCACATTGAGTTTCTTGAAGGTGCCATCCACCACGTCATAGCAGTGAACGCTCACCACTGAGTTCTTCTCGCCGGCTACAGGGTACTTGAAGTCATATCGGCCAGGATAGAGGGCATACTCGTCACGCGGGTTGCACGTGCCCTGATAGATGACCATCGATGCCATTTTCACTTGGCTCTCGTCCCAGCGCAGGAAGGCCAGCGAACGGCTGTCGCTCGACCAGTTGAGGGTGTTGAGCATCCCCAATTCCTCCTGATAAACCCAATCAGGCACGCCATAGATGATCTTATTTTTCTCGCCGTCACGCGTCACTTGCACGGTTGTGCCATCGACGAGGTTGCGTACAAACACGTTATTTCCTTTGACATAGGCTACGCGCTTGCCGTCGGGCGAGAGGGTAGCGATTTCCTCACCGCCGCCGTCGCTCAGGGCCTTCATCGTCTTGTTCTTGAGGTCGTACACGTAGTAGTCGGCGCTGAAACTGTAACGGTAAATCTCCTGGGAGTTATTCCACAGCAGGACATAGGCGCCATCGGCGGTTACCTCAAAATCGTCCCAGCCCGTCACCATTTCGTTGCTGGTGTCCACCAGGACGCTCTCGTCGCCCTTGGCATAGCTAATGCGCTTGATGGCGTTACCGTCGTCACTCAGGCGGTAAAAGTAACGGCCGTCACTCTTGGAAGGTTGCATCGCACCGATGCCGCGGGGCGAATTGCCGCGCAGCACACATTCCTCAAGCGTCAATGCGCTTGAACCCATGGCCATCACCAGCATGGCCATCATCAAAAATATCTTTTTCATAGTCAAACTATTCTTTATTAACTATTTTCTAATTCCAGGATTTGGTTAGCGCTGTCCTTGGTGTTCACTTTCTCAATGATGTGCGTGACAACGCCCTGTTCATCAATAATGAAGGTTGTGCGCACTGTGCCCATATAGGTGCGGCCCGCCATTTTCTTTTCGCGCCAGACGCCAAAAGCCTGATTCAGTGTAGTGTCCTCGTCTGCAATAAGCGGAAAGGGAAGGCTATATTTCTCGGCAAACTTCTGGTGGCTCTTGGCACTGTCCTTGCTCACGCCGAGCAGGGCAAATCCTGCGCGCTTCAAGGCGCCATAGCCAGTAGCCAGACTGCAGGCCTCGGCGGTGCAGCCGGGGGTGTTGTCCTTCGGGTAGAAATAAATAATCAGTTTCTTGCCTACAAAGTCGCTGGCCTTCACTTCGTTGCCATTCATGTCAACGCCCAAGTTCTCGGGTATTTTGTCTCCAATTTTCATAGCGTCATTCGTTTTTAATAGTTATTTCATTTCACAAAGTTACAACAAATTCTCCTAAATCATCGTTCAGTCCATGCTAATTTTGATGGAAATGAATGCTGGTGCCAAAGAATCCGTTAAATTTTGCGAAATAAAAGAGCAAATCAGGGTAAAGGCTTGTACATCTTAGAAAAAAAGAGTAATTTTGCGGGCTAAATGCGCAAAAACGAGTTTTTGATGATCAAGAAGTTGACGATAATATTGGCGATGGCTTGTGTGCTGATGGGCTGTGGCGAGTACAACAAGGTGATGAAAAGCAGTGACTTGGAGTACAAATATGCCTATGCCAAGAAAGCGTTTGAAAACAAGCGTTATGCCCAGGCCTATACCATTTTGGGAGAACTGGTGCCCATCTTTCGTGGCACGCCCAAGGCCGAGGAATCGCTCTATCTGCTGGCTCTGAGTTACTACGAGAACAAGGACTATATCAGTTCTGGTTCCTACTTCAAGCAGTATTATCAGCGTTATCCTCGCGGACAGTATGCTGAGCTGGCTCGCTTCTATGCCGGTTATGGCTACTATCTTGACTCGCCTGACGTACAGTTGGACCAGACCGAGACCATCCGCGCCATGGAGGAGTTGCAGGCCTTCTTGGACTATTTCCCCAAGAGCGACAAGGCCTCGATTGCCCAGAGTGCCGTGTTTGAGCTGCAGGACAAGTTAGTCCTCAAGGAACTGCAGAATGCAACGCTCTATTACAACCTGGGCAACTATATGGGCAATAACTATGAGAGTGCTGTGATTACGGCTAAGAACGCCATCAAGGACTACCCCTATAGTAAATATAAGGAGGAATTAGAGATGCTCGTGCTCCGTGCCCGTTTCAAGGAAGCCAGCGAGAGTGTCGTTGAGAAAAAACTGGATCGTTTCCGCACGGTCATCGACGAGTACTACTCGTTTGTCAACGACTACCCCGAGAGCTCCATGCGCAAGGAGGCCGACAACATTTTCAAGATTGCCAATAAGTATGTCAACGGCAATTAAGTGAATTAAGAACTAAACAATACATTATAATAAATTTCAAGTAAGACATGGATTACAAGAAAACTAACGCGCCACTCACGACAACGGTGCATGACATTATCGAGATGGCAGAGCCCACGGGCAACATCTATGAGACCGTTTGCATCATCAGCAAGCGTGCCAATCAGATTGCTGCTGAGATGAAGTCCGACCTTGAGAAGAAACTTCAGGAGTTTGCTACAATGAGCGACAACCTCGAAGAAATCAGCGAGAACCGTGAGCAGATTGAGATCTCTAAATACTACGAGAAACTTCCAAAGCCCACGTTGATAGCGACTCAGGAATACTTGGAAGACAAGTTGGCATATCGCAACTTGGCAAAAGAAAAAGAGGAATTTTAAAGTTAACGGCGCCCGCAAGGCGCCGTTTGTTTGGTGTATTTGTGTATCTTCAACAATTACTCGAGTCTTGCGGCAGATAGAGTGAAAACAGATACCTTCACATTGGGGATGGCTTTAAGCGCGCTGGCGCAGACGATGAGGGTGGAACCTGTGGTGATGACGTCATCGACCAAAAGGATGTGTTTGCCGGCCAGTTGGTCGGTTTCTTTTTTCAGGGCGTAGTTGCCTTGGATGTTTTGCCAGCGTTCGAGTGCCCCCTTGTGGGTCTGGGTGGAGTGGGGACGTACCGCTTCCAGAGTTTCAACATAAGGGATGCCTAGAGCGTCTGCAATGCCGCGGGCCAGGTATTCGCTCTGGTTGTAGCCGCGATGGGCGATTTTGCTGCGATGCAGGGGCACTGCGGTGACGATGTCGATGCCGTCAAAGAAATGGCTGCCCTGCATGTCGCGTACGGCTCGGGCCGTGAGCCAACGGCCCATTCCAGGCGTGCTGTGGTACTTGATGTCATGGAGGATTGAGGCGTAAGGCGAACCCTTCTCATAGAAGAAATAGGCGGTAGCGCGTTCGATGGGCACCTTTCCGGCAAAGTGCTGTTCCATGGTATTGAAATCGACTTCCTCATATCGGGTGTGGGGCAACGCTGCAAGACACTTGCGGCACAACCACACCTCGTCCCCGTCGAGTGCCTTACCGCACACGGGGCAGATGCGTGGCATTACCATGTCGGCCGCCGCGTTAAGCCATTGTTTAATCGTCTTCAGCATCAATCTGTGTCACTTGCTTCACACATTCGCTTGACAATGACGTTTCAAAGCCTCTTGAGGCCGCAAAGCGCATCATGGCAGCCCATGCTGCACGTGGTTCACGTCCTTTCACCATTCGCCACTTGGAGCGTAGCAGTTCGACGAGGCGTTCGCGGTAGGCATCGTCGTCAATCGCGTTCATGGCATCGTCAATCGTTTCGGCAGAAATGCCTTTCTGTCTTAACTGATGGGCGATTTTGATTCTGCCCCAGCCATTCAAGGCAAAACGATCCTTGACAAAGGCCCTGGCATAGCGAGCCTCGTCCAGAAAGCCCTGCTCGGTGAGTTGATGCAGAATCTCGTTCACTTCATTTCCGCTCAGCCCCCACTTGAACAATTTGTCGCGGATGTCGCTTGTAGCCTGTTCGCTGCGCGCGCATAGTGCTGCAGCGCGGTTCATGGCCTGGGCTGGGGTGAGCAGCTGTTTGGGGTTACTCATGGCTTTCGGTTGGTGAGGAACTGTCATCTTTGCCAGCCAGGAACTTCTTGAGTTCGTCAAGGCGTTGTAGCGCCTCATCGCGCCCTTGCTGATACACACGGTTCATCTCCATGGCATCGTGGGTGGTGCGACTCACGTTCAGCGGCTTCAATGGCCTGAAGACAAAGGCTGTCCCCTTGCGCTCCTCTTCCCGCACCAGTTGCACCTGGTTGTTGTATAGGGCCGGGCGATGCTTCAGTGCCTCGATGACCTTGGGGTACTTGCGCAACAGAGGTTTCATGAGCCACATGCCGTGTTCTGCCGTCTTGCGGTAGCCTTCCTCGCGCGTGAGGATGACCACATTGCGCTCATATCCCTTGTTCATCATGAACTCCAGGGGAATAGAATCGGCAAGACCTCCGTCAAGCAAAAACCGCCCGCCCACTTCGACGGGCTGGGCAACCACAGGCATGGATGCCGAGGCGCGGATCCACTCAAAGAAATCATCATTCACATGGTCCAAACGCTGATAGACACCATCTCCCGAGTTCACGTCAAAACAAACCGCATAGCACTCCATGGGAGAGTCCTCGAATGCATTGTAATCAAATATGTCGTAATGCCTGGGAACCTGGTGGTAAGCGAACCAGGCATTATAGTAGTTGCCGGTTTTCAACAGAGACCACATGCCGCTGTAACGGCGGTCCTTGGCAAAGCGCACGTTGTAACGCAAGGCACGTCCTGCCTGTCCTGACTTGTAATTGCAGCCAAACGCGATGCCGGCCGACACGCCGACCATGCCGTCGAGATATATGTGATTTTCCATGAGCACGTCCAGAATGCCGCAGGTGTACATGCCACGCATGCCACCGCCCTCCAGTACGATGCCAATTTTGCCATTAGCCATATTCAAAAAGATGTGTAGTTAATTCACTGCAAAGTTAATGTTTTTTTCTGATTTGGCAAATATCTCTTTCTTGCTGTTCAGGACGGGCCTTGATTTAAGTAGTTATTGCCGCGTTAACAAGTTTTTTGGTTTTTTCTTGTGGTAATGTGTCTCCTAACCGCAATTATTTTGCTAATTTCGCACATCTTTTTGAACCTTTAATGACCAAGATGAAGAAATTAGATACCCTTCTTGCCGAGAAACTGATGCAAATCAGTGCGATCAAGTTACAGCCCGATAGCCCGTTTGCTTGGGCAACAGGTTGGAATTCACCGATTTATACCGACTTAAGGATGACGCTTTCCTATCCCGAGGTGCGCAACCTCATCAAGGTGGAGATGGCGAGGCTCATCATGGAGAACTTCGGTGATGCCGATGTGATTGCCGGCATCGCGACGGGAGCAATCGCCCATGGCGCGCTGGTTGCCGACTCGTTGGCGTTGCCCATGGTGTATGTGCGCTCCACGCCCAAGGATCATGGCCTCGAGAATCTCATCGAGGGAGACATCAAGCCGGGTCAAAAAGTTGTTCTCATCGAGGATCAGCTCTCAACGGGCAATAACTGCCTGAAGTGCCTGAAAACCGTGCAAGAAGCAGGCGGTATCGTCTTGGGCGCTGTGGTCATCTTTGACTATCAGTTCTCAATTGCTGCCAAGGGCCTCAAGCGTGCCAAATTGCCGATCATCACCCTGACGAACTTTGAAACGATGCTCGACGTCGCCATGGACAGTGGCAAGGTGACCCAGGCCGATGCCGAAACCCTCCAGCAGTGGCACAATGACCCCGAGTCATGGACACCTGCAGGCTTTGACGCGGTAGATTAAAAAAGTGATATCTAAAAACTAAAAACTGACAACTAAAGAAAATGGAATCTTTCAAGAGTGATCCTCATGCCATTGCGTGTGATGCGGCAACCATTTATAGCAAACTCACCAATCCCTCCCACATCCAGCAACTTATAGAGGCCAATGCCGATAGGATTGAAGGCGAAGCCCGTCAGCATCTCGATACTGTCAAGTTTGGCGATGATTTCATCGCCATCCAGTCGCCGATGGGCGAGGTGACCCTTGCACTCGACCACGCCAATAGTGTTGAGGGCCAGCGTGTGGTCTATACCGCCTCCCAATCACCAGTGCCCATCAATATGGTCATTAATCTTGAGGTTCAGCCCGATGATACCACGATGAGCACGGCTGAACTGCAGTTGCAACTGCCGTTCTTCATGCGCAAGATGGTCGAGGGCCAGTTGCAGGAAGGCGCCAACCGCTTTGGCGAACTGCTCGCGCGCATCCCCTTCGACAAACTGTAAACCGAATAATCGTTAAATAACTATAAGTTAGAGCGCAACCGCTTGTGGTTGCGCTTTTTTGCGTTATCTTTGCCACGTGTGAAGATATTTTAACGATTAACCACAAATATTTAGGATATGAAACGATTCGGTACGTCTCTTTTGGTGATGTTGCTGTTGGCGGCATGGATAATGCAGGCTTGGGCTTATGGTATACCCAAGCGTGAATTCCGTTCGGCGTGGATTGCTACGGTATGGTGCCTGGACTGGCCTTCGCAGGGCGCTGGTGCCACCAAGCAGAAGGAGCAGATGGACCGCCTGCTCGACTCGTTGCAAGTCAATAACTTCAACGCGGTGAATTTCCAGGTGCGCTCGATGTGTGACGCGATGTACCAGTCGAGTCTTGAACCGTGGTCGAGTTTTCTGACAGGCCATCGTGGCCAGGACCCGGGTTTTGATCCGTTGCAATATGTTGTCGAGGGGTGTCACAAGCGCGGCATGGAGTGTCACGCCTGGGTAAACCCCTACCGTTGGAGCACGGGCACCGACTGGAACACGCCTCAAGATCAGGAACTCAAGGAGGACGGGTGGCTGTTGACCTATGGCTCAACCATTATCCTCGACCCGGGTCAACAACGCACCATCGACCGCATTGTGGCCGTCTGTCGGGAAATCATCACCAACTATGACGTGGATGGCATTCTCTATGACGACTATTTCTATCCGCAAAACATCCCGACCGATGCCAGTGCCGAGGATTACGGCGAGTGGCAGGCGTCGGGCACGACGCTCTCGTTTGCAGACTGGCGCCGTGACAATGTCAACAGGATGGTGCAGGCCGTCTATGACATGATTCAGGAGACAAGGCCCGATGTGCGTTACGGCATCTCGCCAGCGGGTGTTGCCGCTACAAGCGCAGCTGTTGCCAATAAGTATGGCGTGGAGCCCTGTCCTGCGGGCAGCGACTGGCAGTACAATGGTATCTTCAGCGACCCGTTGGCATGGCTAGCCGCCCAGAGCATCGACTATATTTCTCCCCAGGTCTATTGGCCCATCGGAGCCACGGCCGACTATGGAAAAATCACTCCCTGGTGGGGCAAGGTGGCTAACAAGTTCGGCCGTCAGGTCTATATCTCCTCGTCAATCTCCTCATTGAACAATTCCTCCGGTGAGGTGCAGTATAAGGAGTATGCTAACGAAGTGGAACTCAACCGCACCAGTTCTCTGGATGATTGCCCCGGTGCCATTTTCTATTCGTGCAAGTACCTGTACACCCTCAATAGTTACTCCCTGGCGCATTATCTCAAGAATACGGTATTCACCCGTCCGGCCCTGCCTCCAGCGATGCCCTGGAAACAGGGTTACAATCCTGGCGAGGTGCAAAACCTCTCCCGCACGGGCAACAGCATCAGTTGGGAGGGATATGATAATGTGCGTTACACGGTCTATGCCTTCCCCATGACGATGAACAAGAACACCTTCACGGGACAGATTGACTTTTTGTTAGGCATGACCTATGAGCCGTCATTTGACCTTCCTGAGCAGTATCAGCAGGGCTACCAGTTCGCCGTGTGCGTACTGGACCGTGTGGGCAACGAGTGGGCCCCGGCTTTCCTGAGTGTGGAACTGGACCAGCTTGAGAATCCCTTGCCTATCAGTCCCAGCGACGGAGCAGTTGTGGATGCCCCCTTCAATTTCTCATGGCATCCGGTACTCGGAGCGACCAGTTTTCTTGTCGAATTGGCTAACAGCCCAGATTTCAGTTATGTGGTGGAGAGCGTAAGAGTCACCTCAACCGAGGCCAGTTCACAGCTTTTTAACAAGCTCTCTCACGGAACAAAGCAATACTGGCGTGTGCAGTCCTGTGCTGACAGTTGTTATAGTGGCGTGAGCGCAGTGCTATCCTTCACGCCCATGTTGCTCACCATCACCAATCCTGCCAACGGCAGTGAAGACCTTGACGTGCCTGTGACGGTGCAGTGGTACACCTGTGGCAGCAATGAGGCCGCAACGCTTCAGGTGGCAAGTGAGGATCAGTTCACGCATCTGGTATTCACTGGCACATCGACATCCGGCTCGCTCGTCGTTCCCGATGAACTTTTGGAACCAGGCAATACCTATTTCGCCCGTGTCATCCTTACTGTCGATGGCGTGACGATGATCAGCAATGTAGTGCGCTTCTCGGTATCTCATGCGGCTGCCCGATTTGAAATCCCCATCGATGGTGGAGAACTGTATAAAGACCAGCACATTACGCTGAAACCTCAGACATGGGCCACCTCCTATGTCATCGAGGTGTCGCCCAGCGAGACGACTTGGGGACGTACGCGCTTCATTGAGACATTGAAAAACGGTCAGTATGCCTCCACATTACCTGCTGGGGAAATCAAGGTCAACAGCAAACTGATGGAGGACGGCGCAACCTATTATGCCCGCTGCAAGACCAGCTATCTGGACTTTGACGGCAATACCCACACGACAGCCTATGGTCCCATCATCTCCTTTGTCTATAGGAACAAGTCATCCCTTGCTGGTGACGTCAACGGTGATGGCGAAGTCAACATTGCCGACGTCAATGCCGTCATCGACATGATTCTGACAGACAACCCATCGTTTGCTGGTGACGTCAATGGCGATGGCGAAGTCAACATCGCCGATATCAACGCCCTCATCGACATGATTCTGAGTTGATTGAATGGTCTATTAGCGTGTGGCTCTTTGTCGTCCTGAAAGGATGATGAGGAGGGAGGCCGTGAGGCCGTAATAGACGGCATCGCCTGGCAAGGAGGTGAAATTGGCCAGCAGCATGGCACCGACGCCGACGGGCATGGATAGCAGCACGCTTTGAGGATTATATCGGCCTGGACGCCACAGGGCGAAACTCAACGGCAGCAAGATGGCCACAGCACGCAAGCCCAAGGACAAGAATCCCAAGTCGTTGATGAAACTGCTGCGGAACAACAGGGTGGCAACAACGGCAGCAGCAAGTATGCCCACGATGGACAGGCGCGTCTGGGCCAGTTGGGATAGCGGGGAACCGGCCATGCCCATGCGGCGCTTGAAATTCCCATACACGTCACGCACCAGAATGGTGGCGGCACCCAGTGACAAGCCGCTGCCGCAACCCAGGATGTTGATGAGCATCGTACCCAGCATCAATCCGCCTAACCATGCGGGCAAGTGCTTGAGGATGAATGCAGGAAAAGCCTGTGCTGAATTTTCAATGACTCCCAAACCCGCGGGCAAAGTCTGCCCTGCGGTTTGCAGCGCCTTGAGTTCGTCGGCAGTGACATAATGGCCACGCATGTAGATGCCCACAAGGGTGCATGCAGCACCGATAATCGGCATAAACAGAGAACAAAGCAATGCGCCCCGACGGGCCTTAGGTGTACTGGCGGCTGACCAGATGCACTGGGCATAGCTCTGAGTGCATACCACACCAAGTATGAGCGACAGGCATCCTCCCAAATCCTTGAAGACACCGCGGGCAAAAGGACTGCCATAGCGGTGATGAATGCTCTCGATATCCGTCAGTCCGTTGAGTTGGGCGAGGGTGGGGGATTGATAGACATTGTCCAGAGCCTCGCGCATGCCCGAAAGACCTCCAGCGATACGCCACACGATGAAACCCGCTGCAAGGGAGCACAGATAGAGCAGAATCAACTTGGCAATGCCACTCGCTCCCGCACTGCGAATGCCTCCATAGAGTACCATGAACATGATGAGCACCGCGCCTGTGATTGACGCCCATGTGGTGGAAATACCGAACAGGCTGCCGATCATGGCCGATGACGAGAGTACCTGGGACATGATGCTGATAAAAAGGCCGATGAGGAAGAGGATGGAGCCCACGGTCTCGGCCTTGTGGCCGTATTCACGGCTGACAAGTTCAAGCAAGGTCGAACATCCGCTGCGTCGCAAGGGACCTGCATAAAACAGTCCGAGCACCAGGGAACCCAAGCCCGCTCCGATGGTGAACCACCATGCCGACAGGCCGTAACAGAATGCCAACTGGGCTGTGCCGATAGTGGACTGACCGCCCGCTAAGGTGCCCAACAAAGCGCCACAGACCATCCAGCTGCCGCTGGTGCCACCCGTGGTGAAACTGCGTGCATCCTTGACCTTACGTCCCGACCACCAGCTGATGGCCAGTAGCAGGGCTACGGTGAGAATGACTCCGATGAGATGTGTGACCGATACCATATAAACAATGCTTGGGCTTACTGTTTTTCGGGATGCAAAGATACGGCAAAAAAATGTATCGGGATGAATAATTCGTATCTTCGTTGCCAAATCGGCTCAAATACTGGCTATTGTTAATAACTTATGACGAAATATTTTTTGCTTTGTGTGAATTATTTGTAATTTTGTAGGTTGATTATGGAATAATGACAATAAGTGTGGCAAAATATATTGAAACTTAATCATCAAAACTTAATAATATCGATAGCAAACATGAGACTGACTACTCTTTTTTCGTTGATTTTTATATCAACAATGATGGCGTTGGCTGGACCGCGCCACTATTCGAGTAATGTTAATGGCGACGTGAACGCTGACGGTGATGTTACTATTGCCGACGTCAATGTCGTGCTTGACGCCATCATGAGCGGCACTGCCAGTGCCAATTGTGACGTGAACAATGACGGTGACATCACGATTGCCGATGTAAACGTGCTAATTGACATCATCCTCAATGGCCCGCAGATTATCACGGTGGACACGGGTATGTACATGGGCGTGATTGGCTACAACCAGATGCTGACCACTAAGGACATCGCTCTGCTCGACTCCACGTCGGTGGACGAGTTCAATGGCTTTGTGACATCGTTGACAACCCAGCCCGGACGTCTGCTTTACCACTCAGTGAATAAGGCGCTGAACGACCTGAACACTGCCAAGTATCCTGAGAATCTCCAGAATGTGGCTGTAGTCACCTTCACCGAGGGGCTGGACCAGGGTTCGCTGATGCTGACCGATAAGTATGAGACCGAGGCTGAATATGCTGCAGCATTGAAGAACCGCATCACCAACGAGCGCGTATATGGTCGCAACATCAAGGCCTATACCGTGGGCTTGATCAACGAGAACGTGAAGGATACCACTCAGTTCCGCAACAATTTGTATGCCCTCGCCAGTGACTCTGTGAAGGCTATGGAGGTGACCAATATGGCTGAGGTGAACACCAAGTTCCAGACCATCGCCGATGACCTGGTGAGCCGCAACATGTCCGAGACTTTGACGCTCGTCTTCCCCGGTGTGGGTACAGGTACACGCATCCGCTTTACCCTCGACGAGGTGGGCGTTGATGACGTCAATGAATCCCAGGTTTACATTGAGGGTACTTTCTCGCTCAAGACACGCAGCTTGACCAATATCGTTTACAAGGGCATGACCTGCAATGCTGGTGACAGTGTTGCTGCTTCCTATGTGGATGGTATGTTTGTGACGCTCGTCTTCGGCGGTATCCAGTTGGACAGCGAGGAACGCATCGAGAAGAAGAACATTCAGGAGTGGTACTGGGTAGAAGACCAGGCCGCTTGGGAGCGCAGCACCGAGTTCTCGGTAAGCCGTCTGCCCGAAATCGAGAAGACTTACTCGAGCGCCCTCGTCATGCTGTTGCTGGATTGCAGTTCGGTACTCAACGAGAACTTCGATGAGTTGCAGAGCGCTGCCAATTCGTTCATTGAGCGCATGCTGAATTACAACACCATTCCCGGCATGTTCACCGTTAACGGCGTGTCGTTCCAGATGGTAGCCGTTGATGGCGGCACCTTCACCATGGGTGTTGATACTGTCATGGTGACCGAGGGTGACGCCAACCTTGACGAACTGCCCGCTCACGAAGTGACGGTATCGCCCTTCAGCATCGGCCAGACCGAGGTAACCCAGGAATTGTGGGAGGCTGTGATGGGCACCAATCCCAGCAGCTTCACTGGAGACCCCCAGCGTCCTGTTGAGCAGGTAAGCTGGGAGGATTGCCAGGAATTCATCGCCCGTCTGAATGCCATCACGGGTAAGTCCTTCCGTCTGCCCACCGAGGCAGAGTGGGAATATGCAGCCCGTGGCGGCAGCAAGAGTCGTGACAACATGTATGCGGGTAGCGACAATCTGGATGAGGTGGCTTGGTACTACTTCAACAGCTATGCACAGGGCATTGACAGCCCCGACTACGGTACCCATGTGGTAGGCCTCAAGCGTGGCAATGAGCTTGGCCTGTATGACATGAGTGGTAATGTCAATGAGTGGTGTGCCGACTGGTATGGCAACTATACTGAGGATGCCCAGACTGATCCCGTCGGCCCTGAAAGCGGTTTGCGCCGTGTTACCCGTGGCGGTGGCTGGTTCAGCACTCCTACTGACTGCCGCACCACCGTCCGCAACTACGATGCTCCTGGCAGCCGCAACTACGCGTTAGGCTTCCGCCTGGCTCTGTAAATTAAGAATCATTTTAATCCACAAGCACCCGGTGATGGCAATCCCTGTCTCATCGGGTGCATTTTAAAAAAGTCAACAGTTATGCTTCTCGTCATTATTACTGCGCTGATTCCGGCAGTGATTCTCGGTTGGTGGATTTATCAGAAGGACTCATTGCGTCCCGAACCTTTGCGGCAGCTCATCCTGGCCTTCCTTTATGGCGTGGGCTCGACGTTCGTCACGTTGGTTATCACGCAACTCTTGGGTATGATGGGCTTGTTTGTCTATGATCTGGGCTCGTTTGCAGGAGCGGTAGGCACGGCTCTGTTTGCAGCCGCTTTGCCCGAGGAACTGGCCAAGTTGCTCATGCTGTGGCTGTTCCTGCGCAGGAACCCATTCTATGACGAACGTTTTGACGGTATCGTTTATGCTGCTTGCGTGGGCTTGGGATTTGCTGCGGCCGAGAATGTGCTCTATCTGGTACAGAGCGAGAACTGGCTGGGTACTGGTATCATGCGTGGCTTGACCGCTGTTCCTGCCCATTTCGCCATTGCTTGTGCGATGGGCTACTTCTACAGCAAGCGACACTTCGGTGACCGGTCGACCATTACCGCGGTATGTGTGTTGGCTGTGCCGATATTGATTCACTGGATTTATGATGCGCTGGCCTTTAGCGAGGGCATCTTCCCAGCGTTATCAGTAGTGATTAATATCTTCTTCGTGTTGCTTATCTATAGGGTGTACAAGAGCACGATGCGCCGCATCGATGAGTTGCAGCGCCTGGACAGGTCCCAGATGACTCCGCCGCCATTCCCTGACGACAACGGCCCGATTATCCCGCCACCCCTACCGTGAGGTAACCTTAACAACAGCGCTCCCCTAGCATCATGCCACGGGAGCGTTGTTGTTCAATAGATTCTAGACATTCTTGTTCATCTAATGTGAATTCGATGAGATTATTCATTGGTTTCAATGCGTTAGCCACTCCCCCTCTAAGATTAGAGAGGGTGCCCGTTAGGGCAGGGGCGTTGATGTAACTGCAACGGTGCCCTTCTTCGGTGACATCGACGCCCCCTGCCCCCTCTTATCCAAGAGGGGGAGCTGAGTATCAGCAATTTATTGCCATTAAATTAGCGTTCATTCAGGCCCGTAGTCTGGTCTGGAAGATGCAGTGACGTTACTCGTCATGTTTCTTCACCAGGCGCTCGTACTCGGG
>JAEEGL012436460.1_pt1 | contig 14659 bp, 17 predicted proteins | sample 9134231 | NCBI WGS metagenome assembly JAEEGL01 (sample SAMN16246548, study PRJNA631951) | gut metagenome | biome: gut microbiome; feature: rumen; material: fiber-attached | host: Bos | place: Iran: Karaj | collected 2018-10 | reverse complement strand
GCGTATCCTTGGCAAGTCTGCGCTCACCATGGACAACATCCAAGACCTGCTCAAACCTTTCAAAGAGGCAGTCAAGCCGGATGATGGTCAACTCCATTTGGACTTCAAATTTGATTAACATATATTAAGAGACACTAGTGATGCAGCACAACTATGTGCTTACGATCTCAAATGCCACATTAAAAATAAGAATTTCACCAAGGCACGTGAGCGTATAATAGCGTTTGAGACAATGTCTGGACTTTTTAGCGGTGAAGAGATCGAGGCAGGAAGAGAAGTGTATTATTATAGCAAAGGTCTGTATTATCTAGGTGTCAACAATACAGATTCTGCACAACTTATGTTTCGCAAATGTATGAAGCATATAAATGACCCCAACATGAAAGTGGCAGCCTACCACGGACTGAGCTTGCTTTACGACAAAATAGGTACATCAGACTCCACGGCGAAATATGCGATGTTAGCGTACGAAGCCAATGATTCTGCCTATCAGAAAAACGTTGCGGAAGCACTGATAAGACAGCAGGCTTTATATAACTACAGTAAGCATCAAGAAAAGGCATTGAAGAGCGCCAGGCAAACGGCAACACTGCAAAGATGGTTATTTGGTACATTCGTTGTCCTTGTAGTCCTTATCGGCTCCACCTTATTTATATATAAGAGGAAGAAGAGAACCATACGGAAGAGAATTGCGATGATACAAGAACGGTACGAAACAGAAAAGACACTGCTGCAACGCGAAATGGAAGAAATGAATGCGTTGCTGGAAGAAAGGCAATCATTATTGGAAAGCAAGGATAATCTATTGGAACGCAAGGAGAAAGAACTGAATATAGAAATCGAAAAACGCGAACATTCTATAGCAGAATTACAAGAGCGGGTGGCAGGATATGAGCGCGATATGAATATCAAGGATATTGCCGTTATGGAGGATGAGATTCAAAATGCGCCAATAAAGGATGATTTCAACTATTATCTGAAAAATGTCATGGAGCAGCCCTCAAGTAAAGATTGGGAAAAGTTCAATAGGTTCGCCAAGAGCAACTTTCCCAAACTATATGTAATGCTTCGCAACTACAAAGTCAGCGAACGTGAACTTAGAATATGTTTCCTTACCCGTCTGATGTTTAAGCCCAAGGATATTGCTGTCCTTGTTGGTTGCCGTTTCCCAGAAGTTTCGCTTACCCGAAGCCGATTGCTGAAGAAAATCTATGGTATAGACGGCAAAGCATCGGACTTTGATAAACGAATCATGCTGATATACTAAATTGTTCTAATTTGTCTTCATTTTCATCGTCGCTGCTGCAAGAGGTGAGGGAGAAAGACGGCACTACTTCGGGTTGGTCGAACGACGACTACAAATACTTCATCGACTTCTACAAGGCCATCGACTTCCCCGCTTTCTGCCGCATCCAAAAGAAATACGCTCCCAATACCCCCCACAACACCTTCTTCCTCATCCTCTACGAAATGGGCATGGAAGACAAGGACGTCCGCCGCATCATGGGCATCACCCAAGAGGCCATCCGCTCCACAAGATACAGGATTCAGCAGAAGATGAAAAATTAGATATGCGTTGATTGTTGAATCTCCATAGATGTTTTCAACTTGTCAACGTTAGAACTTGACAACCACCTTTATGTTCTTCTTTGCAGAATTTTGAGGCACAGATTCTGCAAAGGAGTGGCTACAACTCAAAACAAGATGAAAAAATTGGCTACAAATTGGCTACAAATTTGAAACACGTTAGAAAATAAAAAGGAGTTGGATTTTCTCCAACTCCTTGCTAATCAACTGATTAAACAGTGCTCTACTTTTGGCGCTTCAGGATGGGCTTGAACCAACGACCCCCTGATTAACAGTCAGGTGCTCTAACCAACTGAGCTACTGAAGCAGGGCGCTTTCTTTCGATTGCGGGTGCAAAGGTACGATGTTTTTTTGAAACTTGCAAACTTTTTGACGAAAAAATTCATGGAATGGGTAATTTTTTGTGATTTTGACTTCGTCTAAGGTACTTTCGCTCGAAAATTTTCAATATTTTTTTGGTATTTTGCTCGCTTAATCGTACCTTTGTCCCCGAAAATTATAAAAGTGAAGATGAAAAGAAGTGTTTTTCTACAGATAATGGTGTGTTTACTGTCGCTGACGTCATACGGTCAGAACAGCAAGAACCATCAGTTGGAGGTGGGCAAGAATCTGGAGATATTCAATGCGCTCTACAAGAATCTGGACTTGATGTATGTGGACACGTTGGATGCCAACAAGGTTATCACGACGGGTATTGATGCTATGCTGCGCTCGTTAGACCGCTATACGGAGTATTACCCTGAGGAGCGTCAGAAGGAACTGAAGACAATGCTGACAGGTAAGTATGCGGGTGTGGGGGCACTGATTCGCTATCATCAGAAGTTGAAACGTGTGGTGGTCGAAGAGCCTTACGAGGGTATGCCTGCGGCAGAAGCGGGATTGAAGAAAGGTGACATCATCCTGCAGATTGATGATACGTTGATGACGGACAAGAATACCAGCTACGTCAGCAGTCATCTGCGTGGTGAGCCTGGAACGACGTTTATGCTGAAGATTCTCCGTCCGTCGACGGGTAAGAAGATGAGTTTCAAGATTACCCGGCAGAGCATCAAGATGCCTGAGATTACGTGGTACGGCATGTTGGACGGTCAGGACAAAATTGGTTATATCAATCTGAACACTTTTACCGGCGAGCCTGCCAAACCGATGCGACTGGCCTTCCTCGACCTGAAGAAGCAGGGTGCTGAGAAACTGATACTTGACCTTCGTGGCAATGGTGGCGGTTCTCTGTCGGAATGCGTGGACATTTTAAATATGTGGGTTCCCAAAGGTGTTCGCATTGTGGAGACGAAGGGTAAGTTGACACGTGCCAATAACGATTACAGGACGCGTATGGAGCCGCTTGATACGGTGATGCCTATCGTGGTGCTGGTGAATCAGGAGACGGCTTCGGCCTCGGAGATTACCAGCGGTGCGCTGCAAGACTTGAAGCGTGGTATAATTATAGGTACACGTACGTATGGAAAAGGATTGGTACAGGTGCCCAACATCGACTTGCCCTATAATGCCAATTTGAAGCTGACAACTTCGCGCTACTATCTGCCAAGCGGCAGAGGCATTACGATGGAAGAAGGCATCAAACCCGACGTGGAGGTGAAGCCTGACACGATGGCTAATATCACGCTCTATTTGAACCGCATTGACTCTACAGAGGTGATGCTCGACTATGTGGTGGACTACATCTCAAAGCATCCTACGATAGTTGCTGCGAAAGACTTCCATCTGACGGATGTCGACTACGAGGACTTCAAGCAGCGCGTTATCAATGCAGGATTTACCTATGACCAAGTGAGCAAGAAACAGTTTGACGAACTGATAAAGACTGCTAAGTTTGAAGGCTATTACGACGATGCCCATGCAGAGTTCGAAGCCCTGAAGGCCAAGATAGACCATCACGATGTAGCTCGCGATATGGATGTCCATCGACAGGAGATTCAGCAGATGCTGGAACAGGAGATAGTTTCGGCCTATTATTATCAGGGCGGACAGCTTCAAGTTGCCTTGCGCACGGACAAAACACTGGATGAAGCCAAACGAATTCTCACTGAGGATGGAGCCTATCATCGCATCTTGAATCGTGAACAAAAGGACACAGAGCAAGATTGAAAGATAAAAAAGGGGTGTTAAGTGTTAAAATAGCGTTAAATCAACACTTTTTCCATAAAAAGTATTGTGCATTCAAAAACTATTTGTACCTTTGTACTCGCACACAACTAGTAATTTTAATCTATATTTATCATTTTCCTCGGAGTAAAGCTGCCTGTGAGAGGTGGCTTTGCTTTTTTATTACATTTTTCGTATCAGTTCCTTCATACCTTCTGAGGCTCCTTTCTGAATCTGTGTCACGTTGGCACCAGCACTGATGGGGTTGGGATCAATCAGATAGATGGGAACCCCTGGACGTACGTAATGGATGAGTCCTGCAGCAGGATACACAGCGAGCGATGTGCCGATGATGATGAAGATGTCAGCAGTCTGGCATTCCTCAGCGGCAATGGTGATGTTGGGCACTGCTTCACCGAAGAATACGATGAAAGGACGCAACAAAGAACCGTCGCCAGCCTTCGTTCCAGGCTCAATTTCGCAATTCTCGGGCGTCAGCAGTTGCTGATAACGCGGATCGTCAGGATCATTGCTCGAACAAACCTTCATCAGCTCGCCATGCAAATGGATTACTTTCGACGAACCAGCCTGTTCATGCAGGTTGTCCACATTCTGAGTAACTACCGTCACGTTGTACTTTCTCTCCAGCTCTGCTACCAGCTTATGGCCTTCGTTGGGCTTTACACCCCAACATTTTTTGCGCAACATGTTGTAGAAGTTAGTGACCAAAGTCGGGTCGTTGAGCCAGCCCTCATGCGTTGCCACCTGTTGCACGGGATATTCTTCCCAAAGGCCGTCAGCATCGCGGAAAGTCTTCAGTCCGCTTTCCACAGACATGCCTGCACCTGTTAAAACTACTATCTTTTTCATAAGGGTAATAAATTACAGTATGCAAGGATACAAATAAAGAAGGAATAAGGAATAAGGAATTAAGATTATTTTGCTATGGAAGCAAATTTTTCACTTTTCACTCTTCACTTTTTACTTTTTTATTGTACCTTTTCCTACGGAGAATGTACTCACATCGAAAAAACTCAAATAAATTTGGTTTTTTGCTCACTTATTTGTACCTTTGCAGCCGATTTGTTTGTATATACATTATTAATATAGAGAAAAGCATGGACAAAGTAAGTTATGCATTGGGTATCGGCATCGGTCACCAGTTGGCAAACATGGGTGGTCAGGAGCTGAATATCGATGATTTTGCGCAGGCCGTAAAGGATGTTCTGGCTGGTAAGGAATTGAAAATCAAGAGTAGCGATGCTCAGCAGATTGTTCAGGAGTTCTTCGCTCAGCAGGAGCAGAAGATCAGCAAGCAGCGTGCTGAGGCTGGCAAGGCTCATAAGGAGGCTGGCGAGAAGTATCTGGCCGATAATGCCAAGAAGGATGGTGTCATCACATTACCTTCTGGGTTGCAGTATCAGGTGTTGAAGGAGGGTAACGGTAAGAAACCTTCTGCCAAGGACAGCGTAAAGTGCCACTACGAGGGTTTCCTCATCGACGGTACCGTGTTCGACAGCAGTGTACAGCGTGGCGAGCCTGCTGTCTTCGGACTTCAGCAGGTGATTGCGGGATGGACGGAAGGTCTGCAGCTGATGCAAGAGGGTGCCAAGTATCGTTTCTTTATCCCTTATCGCCTGGCATACGGTGAGGGTGGCGCTGGCAGTTCGATACCTCCTTTTGCAGCTCTTGTCTTCGATGTGGAACTCATTGAAGTCATGAAATGAATAAACGTAATAACGCAATTAAAATAATTAAAAAACAACAATGAAAAAGTTTACATTCGCTGCAATTGCAGCAGTTGCTGCCGTCATGATGTATTCATGCGGCAATGGTACTCCAAAGGCTAACTTGAAGACCGACATTGACACAGTTAGTTATGCTATCGGTATGGCTCAGACTCAGGGTCTGAAGGACTACCTCGTAGGTCGCATGGGTGTTGACACTGCTTACATGGACGATTTCATCAAAGGTCTGAACGAAGGTGCCAATGCAGGTGAAAACAAGAAGCAGGCTGCATACTATGCTGGCATCCAGATTGGTCAGCAGATTTCCGGCCAGATGGTAAAAGGTATTAACAATCAGCTGTTTGGTGACGATTCTACCAAGACAATCTCTCTGAAAAATTTCATGGCAGGCTTCGTAGCTGGTACGCTTGGCAAGGGTGGTCTGATGACTGTTGACTCTGCTGCTCAGGTTGCTCAGGAAATGATGCGCACCATCAAGGCAAAGAATATGGAGAAAGAGTTTGGCCCCAACAAGAAGCAAGGTGAGCAGTTCTTGGCTGAGAATGCCAAGAAGGAAGGTGTGAAGGTCTTACCCAGCGGTGTTCAGTACAAAGTCCTCAAGGAGGGAACTGGTGCTGTCCCTGCAGATACTTCTCGCGTGAAAGTACACTACGAGGGTAAGACTCTTGATGGCAAGGTGTTTGACAGCTCTTACAAGCGTGGTCAGCCTGCAGATTTCCGTGCTAATCAGGTTATCAAGGGATGGACCGATGCTCTGGTTAATATGCATGCAGGTTCTATCTGGGAGGTTTACATTCCTCAGGAGCTGGCATACGGCGAGCGTCAGCAGGGAGCTGACATCAAGCCCTTCTCTATGCTGATTTTTAAGATTGAACTACTCGAAGTAGATCCTAAGAAGTAATGAAGAATACTATCATGGTAGCACTCGCCCTTCTTGTGGTGGGTGCTATTTTCAGTTCAGCACAGGCTCAGCAGGCTCCTACGACGCGTGTAGATTCGCTGAGTTATAGCATTGGTATGGCTCAGACGCAGGGCTTGAAAGAATATCTCTCTAAGCAAAGACATATCGACCTGAGCGCCTCGGCAGTAATGGACAATTTCGTAAAGGGTTTGAAAGAGGGCGCATACGCTGAGGATAGTCAGGCAAAGGCTGCCTATTATGAAGGTATTCAGATTGGCCAGCAGATTCTGCGTCAGATGAAGCCAGGTATCAACAAGGATTTGTTTGGTGACGACAATAGCAAGAGCATTTCTTTCGATCAGTTGATGGCTGGTTTCTTGAGTGGTGTCACTGGCAAGGATGGTCTGATGAGCGTCGAAGATGCCAGCAAGCTGGCCCAGCATCTGATGGAAGTGGTTAAGAATGATGCTCTGTTAGAAAAGTACGGTGCCAACAAGAAGGCTGGCGAAGACTTCTTGGCTGCTCAGGCCAAACTGGCCAAGAAAAAGAAGTCGGGTATCACTGTGCTTCCCAGCGGTCTGATTTACAAAGTACTCGTCAAGGGCGACGGCCCTGTTGCCAAGGCTACTGACAAGGTTAAGGTGAAGTATGAGGGTCGCCTCATCGATGGTACTGTCTTCGATTCTACCGAGAAACATGGCGGCGAGCCTGCAACCTTCTCACCCAGTCAGGTCATCAAGGGCTGGACTGAGGCACTCACTCTGATGCCCGTCGGCTCTAAATGGCAGCTCTACATCCCTCAGGACTTGGCTTATGGTAGTCGTGATACAGGTCAGATTAAGCCTTTCAGCGCACTCATCTTCGACGTCGAGGTACTGGAGATTGTTGAAGAGAAGAAGGAAGAGAAAAAATAGGTTATTAGCTTTTGGTTGTTAGCGATTAGCAGCTAATTGCCAATAGCCAATGGTAAAAGACCAAATAAAAGTATGCAAGAAACAAGACAAAACAAGATAGCCCGTCTGCTCCAGAAAGAACTTTCACTGATCTTTCAGGAGCAGACCCGCTCTATGCATGGCGTGATGGTCAGCGTGACACGTACGAAGATTTCACCCGACTTGAGTATCTGTACCGCCTATCTTAGCATCTTCCCGTCTGAGCGTGGCGAGGAGCTGTTGCAGAACATCACCCGTAATGAGAAGCAGATACGCTACGAGTTGGGTACGCGCATCCGTCATCAGATGCGTATCGTTCCCGAGCTTCGTTTCTTTATCGATGACTCGCTCGACTATATTGATCGTATTGACGAACTCTTAAAAAAATAGGCTGTTAGCTTTTAGCTAACTGTTAACAGCCAATTGTCAACTGCCAGATATGAATTTCCCCTTTTACATAGCACGGCGCTACCTCTTTTCGAAGAAGTCTACTCATGCCATCAACGTCATCAGCAGCATCTCCGTCGTTGGAGTAGCTGTTGCCACGATGGCTTTGGTAGTCACGCTGTCTGTGTTCAACGGTTTCCACGACCTCGTAGCCTCCTTCTTTACCCAGATGGATCCGCAGTTGAAGGTCATTCCTGTTAAGGGCAAGAGTGTACCTGCCGACGACCCTATTCTGACCAAGATACGTCAGTTGCCAGAAGTGGATGTAGCCACTGAAGCTTTGGAGGACCAGGCACTGGCAGTCTATGGCGATCGTCAGATGATGGTTATGATTAAAGGCGTGGAGGACAACTTCGACCAACTTACACATATCCGTGAAATCTTAGAGGGTGACGGTACTTTCGAACTGCATGCTGCCGACATTAACTATGGCATTCCTGGTTTGGGTATCGCCTATCAGATGGGCTTGGGCTATACCTATTCGGAGCCCCTTAGGATTTATGCTCCACGTCGTGAAGGCCAGCTCAATATGGCCGACCCCACAGAGGGATTCGTCGAGGATGAATTGTATTCGCCAGGTGTCGTATTTTGTATGAAGCAGGGCAAGTACGACAAAAACTACATTATTACATCACTGGCCTTTGCCCGCAATCTGTTTCAGCAGGACGGCAAGTTGTCTTCTCTGGAACTGCGCCTGAAACCCGACTGCAATTTCGACCGTGTAAAAGCTCAGATGCAGGAGTTAGCAGGCACGAAATTCCAAGTACTCGACCGCTACGAGCAGCAAGACGACACCTTTCGTATCATGAAGGTCGAGAAGCTCATTGCCTACATTTTCCTGACATTCATTCTCATGATAGCCTGCTTCAACATCATTGGTTCGCTATCCATGCTCATTATCGACAAGCGCAACGACGTCCAGACGCTGCGTAACCTTGGTGCCAGCGATAGTCAAATTTGTCGTATATTCCTATTCGAAGGGCGCATGATTAGTGTGATTGGTGCCGTAATCGGCATTCTAATCGGTCTGTTGCTATGTTGGTTGCAACAGCAGTTCGGCTTCGTCCGCTTAGGCTCCAGTGAGGGCAACTTCGTTGTCGATGCTTATCCCGTCAGCGTCCATCCTTGGGACATCGTGCTGATATTCTTTACCGTCATAGCTGTAGGCTTCCTCAGCGTATGGTATCCTGTACGCTACTTTGCCCGTCGACTGCTATAACTCTATTTTCTCTACTTCTACTGGTTCATGCAGGAAGAGCTGAGCCTGCTCTTTGAACTTTTCAGGATTCTCGGTGGTGAGATAGTGTGTCTGGCCGCCCTTCGTGCATCGCTGTTCCATTTCCTGATGGCGCTCAAAATATTTCTTCAATGCCCCTGCCACGTATTCACCCTGTGAGATGATACGGATGCCACGAGGCATGTATTTATGTATCTTTGGCAACAGCAGCGGATAGTGCGTACAACCCAGTATTACAGTATCAATATCAGAATCGATACGCAGCAGCTGGTCGATGCGTTTCTTAACGAAATAGTCGGCTCCTGGCGAGTCGGCCTCGTTATATTCTACCAGTGGCACCCAGAAAGGGCACGCCACACCCGTTACCTGTATATCAGGAAACAGCTTGTGGATTTCGAGGTTATACGACTCACTCTTAATGGTACCCTCTGTGGCGAAGATACCCACGTGACGCGAATGTGTCAGCTGTCCGATAACCTCGGCAGTAGGACGGATAACACCCAAGACACGACGCTGGGCATCAAGCTTAGGCAGGTCGTTTTGCTGGATGCTTCGCAGTGCCTTGGCCGATGCGGTGTTACAGCCTAAGATAACCAGATGGCATCCCATCTCAAAGAGACGGACGACAGCTTGCCTTGTAAACTCATAGACCACATCGAACGAACGGGTACCATAAGGTGTACGCGCATTATCGCCCAGATAGAGATAGTCGTACTGGGGCAACAGCTGACGGATGCCATGCAGGATGGTCAGTCCGCCATATCCGCTGTCAAAGATACCGATAGGTCCTGGAGTCTGGGATAATTGAGAACTAAGGATTGACAATTGACAATTACTTTAGTAATTCTTTCACAATCTCAGTGATGTCCTCACCCATAGCTGTATTCAGCCAAGGAGCCACATTACCGTCAGTATTCAGAATGAAGACATAGCCACGCTCCTCACCGATCTTAGCCAGCACTTCAGCCAGTCGATTTTTCAGCGGAGCATTAGCTTCACACTCAGCCTTGCAGAGCAGACGCTGACTCTCCTTTTTGAAGGCAATGTTCTTGTCAAGCATCTCCTGCAACTCACTCTGGCGCTTCTGCAGAATAGTCTTGGGGAAACTTGCCTGTCCATCAAGGAACTCTTCATACTTCTTGTTGAAGTCGTCCTCCACACGCTTCTGCTCAGCCTCGTACTTGTCGCGTAGCTGCTGTATAGAGGCCTGCATTGTAGCATATTCCGGCATGGCCTGGAATACGGAGTCGTAACTCAGATAGCCATACTTCAAGACTGGCACAGCGTCCTGCTGTGCAAAACTTACAAGACTCATAAGAGTCATGACCAATACTAAGGTTACTTTTCTCATAATTCTATTTTGCCAATTTTTATTATGTTGTCGAATGAAAGTTCTTTTACTTGGTATTCATGTCGGCATGAATCTTTTCGACGGAACCTGTGGCGGGATTGAGCGTCATGTGGGTAACATAGTGTTTGAATAGGGCTCCGTTGCGCAGCTCTACAAAGCCGAATTGCCCGGCATATATGTCATAAGAAGCCAACTGTTGCTGTTCGCGGTGCAACGTCAGTCGAATGCGACCTGGTACATTGACGTAGAAACCACCATCCTTATTGTTTTTAGGTGTACCATATTTCTGCGAATTGGTGCGGTGCAAGTCCTCTATAGTCATATAGTATGGTACACCAGAAAGGTCATCCTTGTCGACAATGCCCAACTTCTTGCTTAGACGGAAGATGGTAGCGCGATGTACCTCGCTCTCAGGACATACGGTGATGATCTGCTCGACGGTGTCGCGTATGGTGGCACCAGTGAATAGTGAAGTGAGTGCTTCGCGCTGACGGTCAATTTGCTCAATCATATATCGAAGCTGGTTCTCGTCTTGTGGCATGTCGTCAGCTTCGCCCGTAATCAGTTGCTGACGATGCGCCTGAAGTTCCAAAATCTGCGTCATAGTCATTTCTGCCTTTTTGGCCATACTTCCTGCAGAGCGGACATCTTCGTTTTGAAACTGATGGGGATCGATGGATGGCTTTTTGGCGGCAGGTATGAAGGCTGGGGGCAGTTTCAGTTTGGCAGGCTCATCGTTGATAGCCAACAGAATGCCATCCTCACTCAGTTTGATATCTGCAGTCTCGCTCTTGCCTTTCAATTCAACGGTGTAGCATTTCGACGTGTCGCGAACTCCAATCTGGCAAATGTTGTAGTTAGCAATGCTATAGGTAATCTGCTGTTCCTGCTCAATACCGGTCATACCAAGGTATTTCTCGGCATATTTGGCATATTCGCCAGGGGTATATGTCTTTTTTTCGATGAGAAGATTGAAGCGTATGGCAGTCTTAGGGAGGAAATAAGTGATTCCCTCGGCAGTACGACCTGCTTTCAGGGGCGTACTGATTGCTTGCGCAACTATATTGCTTAATGATAAATGGCAAATAATAAATAATAAAAAGATGAGCAGTCGTTTCATAATCTATAAGTCTTCACTCTTCATTCTTCATTTCCTTTTTTACTTCCTTGAAGGCTTGGCCTAAATACTTGATGATGTCACTGGCAATCAGACTCTCTTCGCCCAACTTCCGGGCAGCCAGGTCGCCCGCCAAACCATGAAGATAGACACCAACGATGCAGGCATCCTGTGGCTTGTAGCCCCGAGCTAACAGACCAGTCAGTATGCCAGTCAGTACATCACCGCTGCCTGCTGTGGCCATACCCGCATTGCCTGTAGAATTGAACATGACATGTCCGTCAGGGCAGCAGATGGCTGTATAGTGGCCTTTCAGTACAACATAACTTTTCAGGCGTTCTGCCAGATTGCGGGCCTTGGAAAGGCGCTCATAGGTGTCGGCAGAGTGACCTTCCAGCCTGTCGAGTTCCTTGGGATGGGGGGTCAAGATAATGTCCCTGGGCAATTGTTGTAGCCATGCACGGTGGTTGGCCAAGATATTGATGGCATCAGCGTCAACCACAATCGGACACTGTGTGCGACGCAATTGTGCTATCAGTGCAATAGCTGTCTGTTCGCTCTGTCCTAATCCAGGACCGATACCCATAGCCTTATAGTCTTCTGTGTCGATTGTTTCTGCAAAAATAGTCTCTTCACTGCCCGACAGTACTACTACTTCAGGTACGGACACTTGCAGGACGGGAACGTTACGGCGTGGCGTGTTGATTACTACCTTGCCGACACCAGAGCGCAGACAGGCTTTTGAAGCTAAAATGGCAGCACCAGCCATACCATAGCTGCCTGCTATCAGCAGCGCAGTTCCCATCTGGCCCTTATGGGCAAAAGGTGAACGTTCGAGCATACGCTCCCGGATATCGTTTCCCTCGACGATGGTGAAGGAGGACTCTATTTTTTCAATGCCCTCTTTGTTTAACTTGATGTCGAGTACGCGCAACCGCCCGATGAATTGCTGGTTTTCCGGGAAAAGGAATGAGAGTTTAGGCTGTTGCAGGGTAAGTGTCGTTGTAGCACGGATAATGTTGGCACGTACGTTATACGTATTATCCTCCGTCATCAAACCTGAAGGAACATCGATGCTGACCACCTTGGCTGGCGAGGCGTTGATATATTTTACGAGGGAAGCAAAACCGCCTGCCAATGGCTTATTGAGACCGGAACCGAAGAGACCGTCGATAACCAACGTGTTAGCGTCAAGCACTGGTGGGTCGAATTCCATGCTGACTTCCACAAAGCTCTTCAGTCCCTTGGTGTTCTGCAAGCGTTGCTTGTTGGCAGCGCAATCGGATGACAACTGCCCGCTGATGTTAAAAAGATAGACGCTGACCTGGTAGTTCTGCTCGTTCAGCATACGGGCCATAGCCAAAGCATCGCCACCGTTATTGCCAGGACCGGCAAAGATGACGACAGGCATAGTGGCAGGCCACTCATTAGTGACGGCTTGCGTCAATGTGCGCGCCGCACGTTCCATCAAGTTGAGGCTTGCTATCGGCTCATGTTCGATGGTATATTTGTCGAGCTCATGAATCTGAGCGGTAGTAAATATCTTCATTTGCGTATGCAAAAATACGAAAAATATGCTAATAATGAACCATAATTGCGAAAAAATTTGTAATTTTGCATCAAATTTCATATTTTCAAGCATGAGTACCGTCAAAATCATCGACAAAACGTTTAAAACGTCTTTTTCAGAAGAACAAATCAGACAACGAGTGAAGGAACTGGGTCAGCAGATCAGCAAGGACATGGAAGGCAAGAATCCGTTGCTCTTGGGTGTTCTGAATGGTTCGTTCATTTTTGCAGCCGATTTGTTGCGTGAAATCACCATCCCTTGTGAGATATCGTTCGTGAAACTTGCTTCTTATGAAGGTATCTTGTCAACAGGTAAGGTAAAGGAAGTCATGGGGTTGAACGAAGACATTTCGGGGCGTACCGTCATCATCGTAGAAGATATCGTAGACACAGGTCGTACGATGCGTCAGATGCTGGATTCGCTGAGAGTGCGACATCCGGGGTCCATCCATATTTGTACGCTCTTCTTGAAGCCCGACAAGTTGGAAAAACCTCTTGACATTGATTATGCAGCTTTCTCTATTCCCAACGAGTTTATTGTGGGTTATGGACTGGACTACGACCAGCAGGGACGCGGACTGAAAGAAATCTATACTTTGGTTGAATAATTTCGAAATATCGAAATGTCGAAAAAATAAAAAGAACTATGCGACAGATAAAACTCCCCCACGTGCCCAGTGATGTGGAGGCTCGCAAGAGCGACCTCCTGACGGACTTGTGGTATAAAGGTAAAGAAGCAAAGATTAAACAGGACCAACAAGAACAACGTATTCAAATGAAGAACATTGTAATTTTTGGCGCTCCCGGCTCAGGTAAGGGAACGCAGAGTGACTTGATGATAGAGCACTACGGTTTGGGACATATCTCAACTGGTGATGTGCTGCGTAATGAAATCAAGAATGGAACAGAGTTGGGAAAGACGGCTCAAGGGTTTATCGACAACGGTCAGCTGATTCCAGACGATTTGATGGTGTCGATACTGGCTAAGAAGTACGACGAGTTCGGACGTGGCCACAAGGGTGTTATCTTCGACGGTTTCCCCCGTACCATTCCACAGGCCGAGGCTCTGAAGAAGATGCTGGACGAGCGTGGCGACAAGGTGGCTGCCATGATTGAACTCGACGTGCCAGAGGATGAGTTGATGAAACGTCTCATCCTGCGTGGCAAGCAGAGCGGACGTGCCGACGACAACGAGGAAACCATCAAGAAACGCCTCGTGGTGTATCACTCGCAGACGCAGCCGCTCATCGAGTGGTACAAGCAGGAGGGACTGCATCACCACATCAACGGTTTAGGTACGCTGGAGCGTATCTTTGCTGACATCCAAAAGGTAATTGACAATTTGTAAATGGAGAGCAATTTTGTAGACTACGTCAAGATATTATGCCGGTCGGGTAAGGGCGGGCGAGGGTCTATGCACCTTCGTCACGTGAAGTATAACCCCAACGGTGGCCCTGACGGTGGCGACGGTGGCAAGGGTGGTAGCATCATCCTGCGTGGTAACCATAACTACTGGACGCTGTTGCACTTGCGTTATGAACGTCACATCTTTGCAGAACATGGCGGCAATGGCGGTAAGGACAAGTGTCACGGGACGGACGGCAAGGATGTCTATATCGACGTTCAATGCGGGACGGTGGTCTAAGACGGAGAGACGGGGAAGTACG
>JAEEGL011811167.1_pt1 | contig 14659 bp, 15 predicted proteins | sample 9134231 | NCBI WGS metagenome assembly JAEEGL01 (sample SAMN16246548, study PRJNA631951) | gut metagenome | biome: gut microbiome; feature: rumen; material: fiber-attached | host: Bos | place: Iran: Karaj | collected 2018-10 | reverse complement strand
CTATCTGTTATTCCACGATCGCGAGAATGTCGCTCTGACGTACGATGATATACTCCACCTCGTCCAGAGTGATCTTGCTGCCGGCATACTTGTCGGTGATAACCTTGTCGCCGGGCTTGACGGTCATGGTCACGGGTTTGCCGTCCACGGTGCCGCCGGGGCCGACGGAGATGACTTCCGCCACGGAGGGCTTCTCCTTGGCAGAACCGGTCAGGATGATGCCGCCCTTGGTGGTCTCTTCCGCCTCGGTCATCTTCAGCACGACGCGATCAGCCAGTGGTGTCAGTTTCATTGTGGGTTCCTCCTTGTATGTATATTTTGTTTATAATCAAAACAGGGACGTTAGCACTCAAAATCCTTGAGTGCTAACGTCCCTTATGATAGCACATTTATCGGGATTTGCAAGGGGGAAAAGCGAGAAAAATCAAAAGTTCACAAAAAAGTCAATTTCAATCCGCGGGAAGCAAGAAGATCACTGAGCCTCGTCCCTGGCGTTGGCGTTGCAGTTGCAGCCGGGAGGACCGAAAAAGTTGAGGCGGTGATCGCTCAGCCGGATGGTCATGTCGTCGGTGGAGAAGCATTCGCCATCCAGACAGGTGACGATATCCGGCTTGTCGGACCGGATGTGTATGACCCGGGCCTTGCGGCAGTCGGCAAACTGGGGAAACTTCCGGTACTCGCCCTTGGAATAGGGTCCCACAAAACGGAGAAAGGCGGGACGGCTGATCTTCCGGATGACAAGGGTATTCAGCACGCCGTCATCCATCCTGGCCTCGGCTACGGGCATGAAGCCGCCGCCGTAAAACCGCCCGTTGCATACCGTGATCACCGCAAAATCCCCCTCTACGGATTCGCCGTCCAGATCCACGGTCCAGTGGGAGGAGATGCTCCGGAGCAGGAAGTTTACCACAAGGGCGGCTATATAGCTTCCCTTTCCGTTGAGCAGAGGACTGTCGCCGTATTTGTGGACATCCCGGGCCACTCTGGCGTCCAGTCCGGAACAGGCGATGGTCAGGGCCGCCCTGCCGTTGGCGTCAATCACATCCAGAGGGAACTGTGGTCCGTCCCACAGATTCATGGCGTCGCGGAATTTCTCTGCGTCTTCACCGAAGTTTCGCAGAAAGTCGTTTCCGGTCCCCACGGGGATGACGGTCATGGCTGCGTTGTCATAGCCCAGGATACCGTTGGCCACCTCGTTGACGGTGCCGTCACCACCGCAGGCGTAGAACCGCAGAGCTTCTCCGCCCTCGCACAGCTGCCGGGCTATCTCGGTGGCGTGGCCTTGCTTTTTGGTCAGGATACACTGGACGTCCTGTCCGCATTTGTCCCGCAGTTCGTCGGCCATATCATAGATCCGCTGGCGGCTGTCGATCTTGCCGGCTGCGGGATTGATGATAAAAACATGCTTCACGGGAACACCTCCTCGCACAATCGTTCACTCTATTGTACCACGGTTTCATCGGAAGAAGAAAGAAAAAGGGAATTCGCAAAGACGGATCAGACTTTTTCCCCGTACATGAACACGTCGCATTTGATCATGCCGTTATAAAGTTTGCGCTTTTTGTCAGCCGGCCTGCCGAACGTACGCTCAAATTCCGTGTGGCTGCTGAGGATCAGGGTCCTCCATTGGGGAGAAAGGGTCTTCCAGACCTTGCCCAGCTCACGGTACAGGCCCTCAGCCTCAGCCTTTTCCAGCAGGCGCTCGCCGTAGGGCGGGTTGGTCACAAGCCGGCCGTATTCGCTGCTGCGGCGGAACAGCCGCATATCGGCGACCTCAAACCGGACAGAATCCTCCACGCCGGCCTTCCGGGCGTTGCTGCGGGCGATCTCCACAGCGCGGTGATCGATATCCCCGCCCCAGATGTCGTACTCTCCGTGGAATTCCCTGCCGACAGCCTCCTCTCTGGCTTCCTGCCAGATGGAGGAGGGCAGAAAACTCCAGCTCATGGCGTCAAAACCGCGGTGAAGGCCGGGCGCCCGGTTCCTGGCGATCAGGGCTGCTTCGATTGGGATCGTTCCGCTGCCGCAGAAGGGGTCGCAGAAGGGGTCCCGCCCCCGGTACCTGCTCAGGATCACCAGGGCTGCGGCCAGGGTCTCCCGAAGGGGGGCGTCCACACCCACAGCACGGTAGCCCCGCTTGTAAAGCCCCTCGCCGCTGGTATCCAGACAGACAAACACCTCGTCTTTCTGAATAGAGAAACGGATCTGGTATTTTGCCCCGGTCTCCGGAAACTGCTCCATGTGATAGTGAGCTTTCATCCGTTCCACCGCTGCCTTTTTGATGATAGCCTGACAGGAGGATACCGCAAAAAGCTGGGAAGAGATGGAATAGCCTTTCACGGGAAATGCCGCGTCACGGGGCAGATAGTTCTCCCAGGGGATGGCGCGGACGCCCTGGAAGAGCTCTTCAAAACTGCGGGCGGTGAAGCGCCCCAGCACCAGCATGACCCTGGCGCCGCATCGCAGACTGATATTCAGGCGGGCACAGTCTGCTCCGGTGCCCCTGCACAGGACGCGGCCGTTTTCCACCTGAACGTCCTGCAGCCCCAGGCGCCGCACTTCGTCGCCGACCAGTTTTTCAAGTCCCAGCAGACAGGGGATCAGATAGGTGTTCATAGCGAGTCTCCTTGCTTTTTTCAGACTCTAGTATAATAGAGACCCCGAAATATCGCAAGGGGCAAAAAAAGGGTGGCGCAAGATGGCGATTTCGGGTATAATAGATGCGTTAAACCGCAAAGCGCAGGCCGGCAACCTTAAGTTGCGTGAAATAGAGGGGAAAAAAGCAAAAACGCAATTTAAAGTTGGTGGTGTTTACAGCGCAGCGTGGTACCATATGCTCAAAGAGAACGGAGGAAACGGGCCATGTCATTTGGTGAGCGGCTGCAGGAGGTTCGGCGCAGCAGCGGAATGACCCAGGAGCAGTTTGCCGAGGAATTGAATGTCTCCCGGCAGGCGGTAAGCAAGTGGGAGTCCGGCAAGGGCTATCCCGAGATCGAAAAGATCCTCTACATCTGCAATCGTTACCGGGTCCCGCTGGGAAGGCTGTTTTCCGAGGAGGTACCGCCACTGGAGGCGGAGGCCTCGCCTTCGGAAGCGCCGGCGCAGTCGGAACTGCCCCGGGGCAACCTGAACAGCGCGGTATCCGGGTTCCTATCCAATCTCTCTCCGAAAAACAAGTGGCTGGGCATCGGCGTTCTGGCGGGCGTGGTCTTCCTGGCGGCGTTGCTGGCCGTGTTCCTGAAAGGAGGAGCAACAAATATGGAAACAACGATCTGGATCGCGGCGATCGTCATTTTCGGCGTGGTCGAGGCCATGACCGCCGGGCTGGTCTCCATCTGGTTCGTCATCGGCAGTGTGGCGGGGCTTGTCACCGCGGTGTGCGGAGGAAAGATCTGGCTGCAGGTAGTGGTGTTCTTTGTGGTGTCCATCGCCGCGCTGATTGCCACCAGGCCCCTGGTCGCCAGGATGAGCAAGAAGGACAACGTAGCCACAAACGCCGACCGGGTTCTGGGCGGCCTGGGCCGTGTCACGGAGACCATCGACAATACGATCCCTACCGGCGCCGTCTATATCGACGGAAAGACCTGGTCCGCCCGCAGTGAAGACGGCTCTGTCATCAAGACCGGCCAGATGGTGCGGGTAAGCCGCATGGAAGGTGTTCGCCTCTTTGTGGAGAGCACCGAGACAAAGTGAGTTCACAACAAGCTGCATATATATAATAAGGAGGAGAAAACCATGAGCATTATTACCCTGTCCCAGCTGCCGGGCACCATCGCACTGGCGATCCTGGTGGTCCTGATCCTTGTGCTGATCGTCAGCAACATCCACGTTGTGCAGCAGTCCAAGGCCTATGTGGTGGAGCGCCTTGGCGCATTCCACGCCGTATGGGGAACCGGACTGCATCTGAAGCTCCCGTTTATTGAGCGCGTGGTGAAAAAGGTAAGCCTGAAAGAGCAGGTGGCCGACTTCGATCCCCAGCCCGTGATCACCAAGGATAACCTCACGATGCAGATCGACACCGTCATCTACTTCCAGATCACTGACCCCAAACTGTACACCTATGGTGTGGAATATCCCATGAACGCCATCGAGAACCTGACAGCCACAACCCTGCGTAACATCATCGGCGATATGGAGCTGGACCAGTCCCTCACCAGCCGCGACATCATCAACGCCAAGATGCGCGCCATCCTGGACGAAGCTACAGACCCCTGGGGGATCAAGGTCAACCGTGTGGAGCTGAAGAACATCCTTCCTCCCCGTGAGATCCAGAACGCCATGGAAAAGCAGATGAAGGCTGAGCGTGAACGCCGTGAAGCGATCCTGCAGGCCGAAGGCCAGAAGCAGAGCCAGATCCTGGTGGCGGAAGGCGAGAAACAGTCTGCCATCCTGAAGGCTGATGCCGCCAAACAGGCACGCATCATGGCCGCCGAGGCGGAAGCCACCTCCATCATGAAGGTTCAGCAGGCGCTTGCCGACTCCCTGCGCCTGCTCAACGAATCCGCTCCCAACGACCAGGTCATCAAGCTCAAGGCCCTGGAGGCCATGCAGAAGGTGGCCGACGGTCAGGCTACCAAGATCATTATCCCCAGCGAGCTGCAGGGACTGGCAGGCCTTGCCGCCGGCGCCCAGGCGCTGCTGGGCGGCGACAAGAAGTAAGCACGGCAAAAAGATTACGGGCGGCCTTTAAGGCCGCCCGTAGTGCAGGAGGAATAACATGGCAAAGAACAAGCGTTTTGTGAGAGTCTATAAGCAGGGCGGCGTGACGTCCAACGAGATCTGGGTGGATCTGGAGACCCGCGTGATGTATTTCTGCCACGGCGCCGGCTATGGCGTGGCGATGACCGTCCTTGTGGACGCAGAAGGAAAGCCCATGCTGTACCGTGAGGACCGGGAATACAGCCCGGAGCGGTGAGAGGACGGGCCAGAATGAAATACCCCGATTGGGCGCCGAAAAAGAAACGCGCTGCCGTGTGGGAGCGGGAGGAGGAACCCGCCGATCCGGAGAGAAAAGAGGAGCCGAAGCAGCCGGAGAGACCGGAGCGGGAGTGCTCCGCCTGCCGCGTCCCTCTGCAGCTTTGGGAGGAGGGCGGCTTCCTGGTGGTCTACCAGGCTGTGTCCAGGGCAATGCCCGGCGTTGCCAGCATCCCCCACTACCACGAGGCGGATCTGTACGTCTGCCCTTGCTGCGGCCGGTACGAACTCTTCCGCCCTGCGGGGCAGGTGCCGGAAGACGCCCGGTATGAGGCCTTCCGGCGCTGCAGCGATCAGCAGCTGCAAGCCATCGCATCCGACCAGACCCGCAGCGAGGAGATGCGCCGTGCTGCCAGGGAGATCCTGAACTCCCGCGCCTGGAGGAGACGCTGAGACAGAAGAAAAAACAGAGAAAAACCACCGCCGCGGCGGTGGTTTTTCTCTGTTTAATACGATCAAAGGCTTACGAACGGGACCGACTCCTCGGGTATGATGCCCGCTTCCGCAAGAAAGCGGCGGCCGGCGGCTTCGGTATCCGGACGGTTCAGGGCTTCCGGACAGTGAGCGTCGCAGCCGAGAACCACGCGGTTGCCGGCAGCGGCAGCCAGTTCCCAAAATGTCCGGTCGGGATAGTTCCTGCCGTCGTGAAGACCAAGGAGGTTCAGCTCAAGGGCGATGTCCCGCTCTTTCGCGGCCTGACAGAGACGCCCCATCTGCAGCCGGTAGAAGCCCCGGTCTCCGGTGAAATGCAGGAGATCCGGATGGGCGAAATATGTAAAATATCCGGTTTCCATGGCCTCAATGGTCTGATCCACATACAGGATCAGACGGGAAGGGTCGTCGGTGGGCTTTCCGCAGTACAGGTTGTCCTCCTCGTTGCGGAGATAGTGCTGGCCCAGAAGGAGATACTCACATCCGTTTCGGCGCAGCAGTTCCAGCTGGGCGGGAAAGATGGCCGGATAATACTCCAGTTCCACACCCACGTGGATCTCAATGCGGCCTGCGTATTCGTCCCGGAGCTGCCGGATGGTGTCAAAATATTCCGGGCAGTTCTCTACGCTCATGCGAAACCAGGAGTTGTGTCCGTCCGGAAAGGGACAGGGCGTGTGGTCTGAGAAACCGAGGACACGCATCCCGGCGGCGAGCGCCTGCTCAATATAATCCCGTTCGCTGCCCCTGGCATGGTTGCAGCGCTTTGTGTGGGTGTGATAGTTGGCCAGCATGAAAAGACTTCCTTCGAAAAAATCAGGTTCCGCAGGTCACAGTTCCACGACCATGGGAATGATCATGGGGCTGCGCTTGGTGGCTTTGAAGAGATGGCTGCTGATGGCGGAGCGAACGGCCTTGGAAACCTCCGCCTGGTCTTTGCGGCGCCGGGCGGACATGTGGTCCACTGTGTCCATGGCCAGATTCCGAAGCTCATCCATCAGGACTTCGGATTCCTTCACATATACAAAGCCCCGGGTGACGATCTCCGGCGGGCAGAGCAGCTGATGATCGTGGCTGGACATGGGCAGCATTACCACGATCATGCCCTCCGCCGCCAGCAGACGGCGGTCATTGAGGACCACGGCGCCGACGTCTCCCACACCGCTGCCGTCTACGAAGACCTCTCCGGCAGGCACGGTGGAATCGCACTTTATATGCTTGGTGGTCAGTTCAATAACGTCGCCGTTGTCGGCGATGCAGATATCCCGGGGATCCATGCCCATGGACTGGGCCAGCCGGCTGTGGAGCTGCAGCATTCGCTGTTCACCGTGAAGGGGGATGAAGAACTGGGGTTTTACAAGAGCGTGAATGATCTTCAGCTCCTCCTGACAGGCGTGGCCGGACACGTGGAGCATGTCCGCCTTGTCATAGATCACGTCCACACCCTTGCGGAACAGTTCGTTGATGACCCGGCCTACCGTCACCTCGTTGCCGGGGATGGCGCTGGCGGAGATGATGACCTTGTCGCCGGGGCCCACATCCACCTGCTTGTGAGTGGAGAAAGCCATCCGGTACAGAGCACTCATTTCCTCGCCCTGGGACCCGGTGGTGATGATGACCTGCTCCTTTGCGGGCAGGCTCTTGAGCCGGTTCAGATCCGTGACGATCCCCTTCGGCGCCTTGACGTAGCCGAGATCCATGGCGACCTTCAGCGTGTGCTCCATGGACCGTCCGGTGACTGCCACCTTCCGCCCGCAGTCTGCCGCAGCGTCCAGCACCTGCTGGATGCGGTGGATATTGCTGGCAAAGGTGGTAACGATGATGCGCTTGTCGCAGCCGGCGAACTGACGGGCGAAAGTCCGCCCGACGGCCCGCTCGCTCATGGTGTAGCCGGGCCGTTCCACGTTGGTGGAATCGGCAAGGAGGGCCAGGACGCCCTGCTTGCCCAGCTCACCGAACCGGGCAAGGTCAATGACCTCGCCGTCGATAGGGGTGGAATCGATCTTGAAGTCACCGGTGTGGACAAGAGTGCCCATCCGGGTGTGGATGGCGAACGCCACCGAGTCGGGAATGGAATGGTTCACATGAATGAATTCTACCTGGAATTTCCCTGCCCGGATGCTCATTCCGGATTCCACGGTGATGAGTTTGGTGGAGCCGGCCAGACCGTGCTCCTGCAGCTTCAGCCGGATGAGCCCGGCGGTGAGCCGGGTGCAGTAGATGGGGATGTTGATCTGCTTGAGGACATAGGGGATGGCCCCGATGTGATCCTCGTGTCCGTGGGTGATAAACAGACCGCGGAGACGGGACCTGTTCCGGATCAGATATGTTACGTCGGGGATGACGCAGTCGATGCCGTACATGTCGTCGCCGGGAAAGGCCATGCCGCAGTCCACAACGATGATCTCACCGCCGTATTCATAGGCGGTCATGTTTTTTCCGATTTCGTTGAGACCGCCCAGGGGGATGATTTTCAGTTTTTCTGCCATAGTATCTCCTTTTTGGTAGTATGCGATGCAGGAGGGAAAAATGCGCGCAGCAAAAACAAGGGCGCGGAGCTTTCGCGCGGCCCTGATCCGCCGCCGGCAGCCTCTCTTTCGCCCGACCGTCCTGCATATGGGATGGTTCTCTATCTGATCGCAGCCTCACCCGGCTGCGAAACGTACAAAAAAGAATGCAGTTTTCCTGCATATTGCACAAAGTATATCATAAAGATTCCTATTTGTACACCCCCAAGTTTTTGCCGGCTTCAGCCGGCCTTCCGGAAGGGCGGAAAGTTACAATTGAAGTGGGGGCGGCCATGTGTTATAATCTACTATGTATTGATATGCGTGCCGGCAGCAAAGGAGGAATGACAGGTGAACAGACGCCTTGCCCGGATCCTGAGAGCCAATACAACGCTGACCAGCCTGTGTCTGGTGTTGTTTGTGGCGGCGGCAATTCCTGTGGATATCCGCCTGGCTATTGCGGAAGCAGTTGTGGCAGCCATCGTGATCCTCCTGTATGTGCGCCGCAGCCGCAATACCCAGCAGAGCGTGCGCCAGTATGTGGAACGAGTCAACGGCGGACTGGATTCCGCCCGGTCCAGCAATGTGCTGTCTGCGCCGCTGCCCATGATGGTGTTCGACGTGAACACCGATGAGGTGATCTGGGGCAACGAGGGATTTGTCCAGCTGACGAACCAGAAAGACGGCGTCTTCGAGATGAAGATCGATGAGGTGGTCCCGGGTTTCAGCAAGAACTGGCTTCTGGAAGGCAAAAAGGAAGCACCGGAACTGGTCACCTGGGAGCACCATCTGTACCGGGTGTTCGGCAGCCTGACGCACCCGGAGGAGAAAGGCCGCGGCGACGAGATGCTGGCCACCACCTACTGGATGGATGTGACAGAGTCGGAGCAGATGCGCAGCACCCTGGAACTGACCCGCCCTGTGGTAGCGATCCTGATGGTGGACAATTACGAGGAACTGATGAAGGCCTGCCCGGAAAACCGGCGTTCCGCAGTCGTGGCCGCACTGGAGGAAAAACTCAACTCCTGGGCGGCGGGCTCCGGCGGTCTGATCCTGGGCTATGATCGCGACAGATATCTGTTCCTGTTTGAGGAAAAGGACTTTCCGGAATATGTGGAGCACCGGTTCAGCGTGCTGGACAGCGTCCGGGAAGTAGTGGCCGGCGAGGGAGTCGCCGCCACGCTCTCCATCGGCATCGGCCGGGACGCCGACAGTTTCGACGGTCTCTTCAAAAACGCCACTCTGGCACTGGAGATGGCCCTGTCCCGGGGCGGCGACCAGGCTGTGGTAAAGGACAAACTGAACTTCTCCTTCTACGGCGGCCGTTCCAAGACCACGGAGAAGCGCACCAAGGTGAAATCCCGGGTGATGGCCAACGCGCTGGGCGAACTGATCGAGGACGCCAGGCAGGTCTACATCATGGGACACCGCTACGCCGATATGGATTCGCTGGGAGCGGCGGCGGGCATCTGCGCGATTGCCCGAAAGAAGGGCAAAAAAGCCCAGATCGTCATGGATCTGGAGAACAACGCCGTCCGCCCCATGCTCCGCAAGCTGCAGGAACAGCCGGAGTATGCCGCGGCCTTCATCAGCGGTAGCGATGCGTTTCTGAAAGCACAGGCGGACACGCTTCTTGTAGTCGTTGATACCAACCGGCCCCAGAGCGTGGAGTCTGAAGGCCTGCTGGAGAGCTGCAACCGCGTGGCTGTCATCGACCACCACCGCAGGGGAAGCAGCTACATCGAGAAAATGGCCCTGAACTATCACGAACCGTACGCATCCTCCGCCAGTGAACTGGTGACGGAACTGCTGCAGTATCTGGTGGAACCCACGGACCTGCTCCGCGCCGAGGCGGAAGCCCTGCTGGCCGGCATCGTGCTGGATACCAAGAACTTCACGAACCGCACTGGCGGCCGGACTTTCGAGGCGGCGGCGTATCTGCGACGCGCCGGAGCGGACACCCAGGAGGTGCAGCGGATCTTCCAGAGCGACCTGCAGTCCATGATCGCCCGGTACGACATTATCCGGCAGGCGGAACTGTACCGGGACGACATCGCCATTGCCGCGCTGGATCAGGAATATGACAGGGTCACCGCCGCCAAGGCGGCTGATGAGATGCTCACGCTGAAAGGCGTACAGGCATCCTTCGTGCTGTATAAAAAAGGTGACGGGGTCTATATCTCCGCACGCTCCCTGGGCGAAGTGAACGTTCAGGTCATCGTGGAATCCCTGGGCGGCGGCGGAAACTCCACTACTGCCGGCGGGGAGCTGCCAAACCGGCGGGTGTCAGACGTAAAGGACCAGCTGCTGGTCGCGATCAGAGAGTATTTTGACAATTAACACGAAAGGGGCTGAATGCCGTGAAAGTGATTCTGAAACAGGATGTTAAGGGAAAGGGCAAAAAGGGTCAGATGGTGGAGGTCGCCGAAGGCTATGCCCGCAATTTTCTTCTGCCCAAGGGACTGGCCGCTCCGGCTACCGTCGATGCTGTGAATACTATGCGTCTTCAGGAGAAGGCCAAAGCCAGGGCCGAGGCTGAAGCAAAAGCGGCGGCTGCCGAAACGGCGGAGAAGCTGAAGGGCTGCCAGGTGAAGATTCCCGCCCGGGGAGGCGACAGCGGCCGCCTTTTCGGTGCTGTGACGACCAAAGAGATCGCCGCCGCCCTGAAGGAGCAGCACGGTCTGGAGATCGACAGCAAGCGACTGGTGCTGGACGAACCCATCAAGTCCTTCGGAGCGTATCAGGTGAAGGCGAGACTGGGTTATGAGATCAGCGGAACTGTCTATGTGATAGTGACTGAGGCCAAGTGAGACCGGAACGACACGGAAGGGAGGTGCCCCTATGCCTGTAGACGACCTGCTGGCGCGCGCCATGCCCCACTCTCCGGAGGCGGAGCAGGCCGTGCTGGGATCCATGCTCATTGATGCCGACTGCATCAAGGACGTAATGGACAAGCTGCAGCCAGATGACTTTTATCTCAAGCAGAACCGGGACATCTTTGAGACGATCTATACCATGTTCATCTATTCCAGGCCGATCGACGGCGTGACCGTGGCCGGAGAAATGGAGAAAGAAGGGCTCAGCAACGAGAACACCCGCAGTTATCTGCTGCAGCTGATGGAGGTGACCCCCACCTCCGCCAACGTGCTGGAGTACGTGCGGATCGTGCGGGACAAGGCGCTGATGAGGACGCTGGCTTCCGCCTCCGGTGAGATAACTGCGATGGTGCAGGAAGGCACCGGGTCGGCAGGCGACATGCTGGAGGTGGCGGAACAGAAGATCTATGCCATCCGCCGGGGACGCGCCGGACAGGGCATGCTTACAGTCGGCGTAGTCCTCCAGGGGGTTATGGATCATCTGGCGGAGCTGACTGCATCCGGCGGAAAGACCCTGCCGGGTATTACCACGGGCTTTTCGGCTGTGGACGGCAAGATCAACGGCATGAAAAAGTCCGACCTGATCCTGCTGGCGGCCCGCCCCGGCATGGGCAAGACCAGCATGGCGCTGAACGTCGCGCTGAATGCGGCCAAGAGTTCCGGAAAGACGGTGGCTATCTTCTCCCTGGAGATGTCGAACGATCAGCTGGTATCCCGGCTGCTTGCCGCCGAGGGCCTGGTGGAAAACACGCGTCTGGCTACCGGTAATCTGCGGGAAAGCGACTGGGTGAAAATCGCCGAGGCGGCTTCCACGCTGAGCCGTGTCGATATCCGGATCGACGACAATCCGCTGCTGACCGTGGCGGACATGAACGCCAAGTGCCGCCGTCTGGACAATCTGGGCCTGGTGGTCATCGACTATCTGCAGCTGATGACGAGCGCGGGCGGAAAAAGCTACAGCGGGGAGAACCGCCAGCAGGCGGTGTCCGATATCTCCCGTATGCTGAAGATCATGGCCAAGGACCTGCAGGTCCCGGTGCTGTGTCTGAGCCAGCTGAGCCGCGCCAACGAGAAACGTGAGGACAAGCGCCCCATGCTGTCCGACCTGAGAGAATCCGGCGCCATCGAGCAGGACGCCGATATCGTCATGTTCCTGTATCGGGACGATTACTATAATGAGGATTCCGAGAAGCGGAACATTGCTGAGTGTATTGTGGCCAAGAACCGCCATGGAGAGACGGGCAAGGTGGAACTGCGCTGGATGCCGGACTACACGGCCTTCGGCACGCTGGAAAACCGCTATGACGGTGAGGAGTGACTGATACGGGAGGACATCCATGGATCTGACCGGCTGGATGACAGAATGGAATATGTTTCCTGCGCCCGGCGGTCTTGTCCTGTGCGCCGTGTCCGGCGGGCGGGATTCCATGTGTCTGCTCCACTATCTGCACCGACTGTCGGCGGAGCGGGATTTCCGCGTTGCGGCGGCTCATCTGAACCACGGCATGCGCCCCACGGCAGAGCGCGACGAAACGCTGGTGCGGGAGTTCTGTGCAGAACGGGGCATCCCCTTTTACGCGGGACATGAGAAGGTATACGAACGGGCCGGAGAATGGGATCTCGGCGTGGAGGAAACCGGCCGGCGGTTGCGTTACGAGTTCCTTCTGCGGACAGCGGAAGAGACCGGTGCCGAGCGTATTGCCACAGCCCATCACATGGGCGATCAGGCGGAGACAGTGGTGCTGAATCTGCTGCGGGGCACCGGACCGGAAGGCCTGGGAGGGATTCCGCCTGTCCGGGGAAAACTGATCCGGCCGCTGCTGAACACATCCCGGGCGGAGATCGAAGAATATACGGCGCAATGGCAGATCCCCCATGAAGAGGACGAGACCAACTCCGACCTGTCCTACGCCAGAAACCGGCTGAGGCTGTCAATCTGGCCGGAACTGGAAAAGATCAGCGGAACCGCCGGTGAGAACATCGCCAGGGCGGCCAGGATCATCCGGCGGGAAAACGCGTATCTGGACGAACTGGCAGCTGCCAGGATCCCGCCCGAGGGGACGGAGCTTTCCTGCCGGGAGCTGCTCTCGGCACCGGAAGTGCTGAGACCCCGGATGCTGAGGATCGTGATCGGAAGGCTGGGCTGCGGGAAGAAGGATTTCGGCGAAACACACCTGTCGGCGCTGGAGAAGCTGGCGCAAAGAGGCGGCATGCTGGATCTACCGGGCGGTACCCGGGCCGTCTGCAGGGGAGGGACGCTTTTCCTGTCCGTGCGGCCGCGGGAGGAACTGCCGGAGATCGTACTTCATCCGGAGAGGAGCGAGGCCTGGGGCGGCGGCAGTGTCTGCCTGCGCGGCGATCTGCGATGCCGGGTGGACGATGCCCTGCGGCTGTGTGTAGAAGACGGGCAGACCGTATCCGTGCGGACCTGGCGCAGCAGTGACCGGCTGACACTTCCCGGGAACCGCGGGAGCAGAAGCCTGAAACGTCTTTTCGCCGATGCAGGCGTAGATCCCGTCTGCCGTGAAAGGATCCCCGTGATCTGCGTGGACGGCCGGGCGGCAGCCGTGTTCCGGATCGGAACAGACCTGGCCTTTGCCCCGGAGACCTGCGGCGAAAGCAAAAAGAAAATGATTATTACCTGGACAAAAAGTGAGTAGGAGGACAACAGAATGGCGAAGAACAATATGGATCAGGACATCCTGAAAGTACTGTATACGGAGGATCAGATCCGGGATCGCGTCAACGAGATGGGGCGGGAACTGTTTGAGACCTTCAAGGGAAGAGACCCCCTGTTCGTGGGCGTGCTGAACGGATGCTTCATGTTTATGGCGGACCTGGTCCGGGCGACCGGGCTGAAGAGCGAACTGGAATTTATCGGTCTGTCCTCCTACCGGGACGCTACCAGAAGCAGCGGAAACGTACAGATTACCCGTGACATGCAGAGGGATATCACCGGCCGGGACCTGATCATCGTGGAGGACATTCTGGACTCCGGCAACACACTGGCCTTTCTGCGCAACTATCTGCTGAGCAAAGGCGCCCGATCCATTACCATCGCCACTTTGCTGGATAAGCCGTCCCGCCGGGAAAAGGCTATCACCGCAGATTATTATGGATTTATCGTACCGGACGAATTCGTGGTAGGCTATGGCCTGGATTATGCCCAGATGTACCGCAACCTGCCCTACATCGGAGTTCTGAAGCCTGAAGTCTACAGCAAATGACACAGGAAGCGAGGGAGATCCCCATGGAGGAAAACGAAGGCCGCTATCAGGGAAAGCGGGTTCTCGGAGAGCAGCAGGAAAATAAAAAACCCGGCAGACATCTGAAGGGAACTGAGGGCGAGGCCTATCGGGGATTCTGGAAGGAGTACGGATATCTGGTCATTACAGCCGCGGCAGTGCTGGTCGTATTCCGCGTCCTGCTGCAGCTGGCATATGTTCCCTCCAGCTCTATGGAGAGCATGATCCCCCGGGACTCCCTGCTGGTCTCCTGGCAGCTGCCCTATCTGGTGTCAGATCCCGTTCCGGAGCGGGGTGATATCGTCACCTTCTGGAACGAGGAGGAGAACAAACTGCTGGTGAAGCGGGTCATTGGGCTGCCGGGGGAGGAGATTACGTTCTCGGACGGATTTGTCTGTATTGACGGCAAACGCCTGGAAGAGCCGTATCTGGATCGGCAAGGAGCAACATCCCCCCACAACCAGAAGACCTATCGGGTGCCGGAGGGGTCCCTGCTCTTCCTGGGAGACAACCGCGGCAGCTCCAAGGACAGCCGATTCTGGACGGAACCCTATATACCCGAAAGCAACGTCAGAGCAAGGGTGATGTTCTGCATCCCCCTGACGCGCTGGCACAACATACCTCTGCT
>JAEEGL015515229.1_pt1 | contig 14660 bp, 11 predicted proteins | sample 9134231 | NCBI WGS metagenome assembly JAEEGL01 (sample SAMN16246548, study PRJNA631951) | gut metagenome | biome: gut microbiome; feature: rumen; material: fiber-attached | host: Bos | place: Iran: Karaj | collected 2018-10 | reverse complement strand
GCTTAAATTTGACCTTGTAATACAAAAAGGCCAGTCCCAAACACAGAGCTGCGATAATCGCAAACCATGCAGCTATCACACCTGCTGATTGTTCATATACCTTTAAGAAGAAGTACGGTCCATCCATTATCCTTAAGGCATTTAGTACCAGAGCTATAACTCCATACATCAGACTTGCTAATGCCGGCCAGATAATTATCCGTAGAGGAAGCTTCTCTGTTCTTTCCAAAAAAAGAAGAGAGATCACCGATAACAGCGGACCGATAAAATGATTTATCGGAGCTAGATCATTAAAGAAGTAATATGCAATACCGCCCTCCGGTGCCAACACAAAAGCAGCTATAAGAAATGTAACAGTCAGCCCTACAGCGCTTATAAAATGCGCCACAGTAAGCAGTTCCGGAAACGATTTTTCTTTTAAGCAACAGAAAATCACAAATCCTGAAATTACCATCTGAAGCACATTACTGTCTACTGTGTACCACTCGAATAATCCGAGCTTAAAAGCATATATATCATGTATAAACGCTATTATCTCCAAAACGAATAAAATCAGATTGACATAGAATACTGTCCTGCGCTCTTTGGAAACCATTTTTGTCCTCACATCTTTCTCTAAGGAAATAAAGTCGCCGCTTACCGTGCTGCCGTCTTCAAACCTCACCCCGGTTGCGTTCTTCTTATTAAGGATGAAATACGAAACAAAAGAAGGTAAATGCCTTAAATACTGTCCCTCTGCTTTGCTCCCATGGATTTCAGTTCCTTCTTTCTCTCGTACATCATCTGATCGGCTCTCTCAAAGACATCCTTAAGCTGATGATCATCCTGCGTAAGAACAGCATACCCTATGGAAACCACCACTCTGTTGCTGCTTATGTTCTCCTCAACCCTGCGATTGAGTCTGTCTATGGCTTCAGACATGGAATCATACCCCTTTCCCTGAAGTATGATGGCGAACTCATCTCCCCCGATCCTGAATACCGCACCCTGTTTGAAATGCGCGCAGATCAGTGCGCCGGCCTCCTTTATCAGGTTGTCACCTGCAGCATGTCCCTGTGTATCGTTCACATACTTAAGACCGTTGATATCGCCTACCACAACACCGAGTTTTGACAGATCCCCTGACTCTATCCGGCTGTTTATGATGGCCTCATTTCCGGAATAAGCATGTTTATTCCTGACACCGGTGAGAGAATCCGTATTAGCCATCTGATGGAGATTTCTGCTGGTCTCCTTCTCTTTCTCTATCCTCTCTTTTGCCAAATGCCGCAGCTGGATCAGGACAATGGCGGCAAGGACTATAACTGCCACCACGGCAAATATGATCTGATTCCTGTTGGCTTCCAGGTTTTTCTCACTGATATCCCGGATCTGATCCTGGATAACGCTTTCGCGTATAAGAACTGCCATCTCCCAACCGGTACCCTCAATGGGAACATAACACAACGTCTCCTCAGCCGGGCCGGAGTCAAAGACTATACTCCCCTCCTCCTCATTCTGGAAGCTCTCATAGTTTCTGTTCCAGTCATCATCTGAAATGATACCCTTCAGTGCATCGAAGAAATTATGATCCAGGATCACAGGTCCAAGCTCCGTATCCGACAGATTTCCGCCGTTCTTTGCATAAAGGGCAAAATGAGTCCTGCCCTGATCATCGAAAGCAAGGAGTTCAACTATGTCACTGATATCCAGCTGTACAAAACAGGCCTTGAACTCTTTTCCCATGATGGTAAGATCCGGTGTTGCGATGGCAAGGCAGAGCTGTTTTGAAGATCCGTAGCTTGAAACAGTGGTGATGATCCGATCCTTCTCTCCCACCTCTGACAGGAAAGGATGCCTGCTTCTGCCGGTATAGGTCGTATACTGTGTATACACGATATCATCTTTATCTACCATGGCAAAGCGGTTAAGGCCCAGCAGGGCTTTCACCTTACCGATGCATTCACGGAGCTCTGTCTGCGAAGTAACACCTTCCTCATCTATAAAGGTCACGGCCTTTTCCATTTCATCAAAGTTGCCGTTGATCAGGTTTGTTATAGTCTTGGCCCGACGGTCTGCCATTGCCTCAAGGTAGAAGGCGCTGACAGTGGAAACCGCATCATCGGTCGCATCGCTGGTCCGCCTTGATAATCTGATGGAGTTGGCGGTAACCAGGGCCATGACTATCAAACTGCCTATTATGGCTGTTAAAACGAGTGTAGCGTTTGATATCCTGAACTCTTTCTTCATAATATGTCACCATACAGCAGTTCCAGCATGGAAGCCGCATCCTTCTGATATACTATAGTCGTGATCTCATCTGTCTTTTCCGGGAACAGTTCTCCCGGCAGATTGCCGTCTGCGATCTTAACCGCCACCTGGATCGTATCAAACCCTATGGAATAACAATCCTGCACTCCCAGGCAGTATATCACGCCTTCATTTAAGTATTTCAGTGCCTCCTCATCATGATCCATTCCAACGATCACAGTATTGCTGCCCTTTTCCGTGATAGCCCTTGCGGCGCCCACCGGGTTGCTCATGTTACAGCATATGATACCGTCCAGATCCGGATTATTCTTAAGGATATCCATTGTGAGATCATAGGCCAGATCGACGGAGTCCATATCATATTCCGTAGCCACGATCTCCATATCCTTGTATTTGCCGATGGTATCTGTAGCCCCTCTGGCACGGTCCTCATGGCAGGGTGCACCTTTGCTTCCCACAAGTATCGCAACCTTTCCCTTGTATCCAAGTTTTTGACAAAGGGCCTCGGTAAGGTCTGCACCATCCTGATAATTATGAGTGTTACCTACGTACGCGATCCTCTTGCAGCCTTCCTCTGAGTCCGAACTGGAGAAGGTCATGACTTTGGTCCCCGACTCCACCATCTCATCAAGTATGGGAGAGATCACTGCCTCATCGGCCACATCGACACCGATGACATCGTAGTCCTTCTGCCCTGCCTCAAGCAGTCTCTTGGTCTGATCATCCGCAGAAGCCCCCTCCGGTGCCATATATTCGTAAGTAACGGTTACTCCCTTGTCCAAAAACTGTCTTTGAGCATCCTCCATTCCAAGGGCAACAGCATCCCACCAGGGGTGTACTGTCTTATAGGTAAAATAAAAATCGTAATGGTCCTTCTTTGGCACGTAGGAATCCAGATGATGGTCAAAATTGACTGCGCCGTATACGGATGCTTCCGATTCCTGCGAAGCCTCATCCTCGTCGGAAGACACCGTATCCGATGTCTGTGCCTTATCCGAAGACCCTTGTTCGTTATTCCCTCCCGCGGCGGATGCACTGCTGCAGCCCGAGAGGATCACCACTGCCGCCATCACTGCGGCCAATACTGATATTCTGTCGGAAACTCTCTTCATCATATGATCGGATATTCCTTTCCGGCCCCTGCGGATCAGCTTATATGATCTCTCGGGGTTATTTGTTCCTTTTATTGTATGCCCATGCGGCATCTTCTGCCGGGTCACTTCTTAAATATAATATTATACACCCTTTCGGAGGATCTGCCGTCAGTATATTTATGCATAAGGGCCAAAACTTCTTTATACCTGTCTCTCCATTTCAGATTTATCTCATCCATGTTTTCAAGGTAATTCAGGAGTTCCTTCATGTCCGATATGCGCTCCCCCGCCATCAATGATGCGGGATCCTCCATTGCAAAGCCTCTGTTTGAGGCATATTCCTCCATATCGTCCGCGACAAAGGCCACAGGCCTTTTTGTTATCATAAAGGTATGAAAAGCAGATGAATAATCCGTGATGAACACATCGCAGTCTCCCATCAGCTCATTGAAAGAAACCTCAGCCTTTTTCATCATTTCATCGCTTACGATGATCATGTTGTCACTTCCGGTAAGATCACTGTTCCTTAAGGCATCCATGGGATGAAACTTCACGATAAGGAGGAATCCGAGCTTTCTCAGCTCATCATCAAGAAGCGCTTTGCTCTTTGCCCCAGGACCGCTCTCCCCGATGTACGCTTTATCGGATAGTATCTTATCTATGCCGAAGGCATCCTTTGAACCGTCATATCTTATGCTGCCCACATCAGATCGTCTGTACGTAGGACTCCACAACAATACCCTGTTATATCTGTCCTTGTCTATGCCAAGTTTATGAAGTGCATTGTCGGGATGCAGGACCTTATCGTCTGCCGGCAGTCCCGTCACATAGATATCATCTTCCTTTATATCCGCCACTTTGGACAGTATTTCCTTAAAATACTCACTGTCAGCGATCATGACATCTGCTTCCACCCCGTCCTTATCATTGGCATTCCTGATGAGATTTCCTCCTGCCTTGTAAGGCATGCCGTGGATAAGCTGATAGAGTTTCTGTCCTTTTGCCGTATGCAGCCCCGTTATATAATTATGCGTGGTTATTATCTTTGAAGCCGTAAGATAGGTCAGTATCCCTGTAACAGAGAGCTTTCTGACGACAGGCATTTTGATGCCCCCAGAGAGCTTTGCTATTCTCGCCCCTGCCTCCCGGGTATTTCTCCCGTTAATGCTCCACACGATCCTGCCATCAAGGATGAGTTCTCTGTGCTCTTTAAGGATGTATTCAAAAAGAGCCAGGGTATTTCCTTCGAGATCGGGAAAACTGTTAAATATGACTGTTTTTCCCTTGGGTATGAGACTGTTGATCAGATTCAGTACAGCCAGTATCAGATCTTTCATGCTTTGGTAATATCATCAAGGATAGCGGCTGTCGTCTCCACTGCCGACTTCGGTGAATACAAAGCTGCCTTTTCCTCAATGGCCTCCTTGTTGTAAGAAAAGATTTCGTCCCATCTTGACACTATATCCCGGATCCCCTCGGCGAGGTTTCGGTGATCGGCATGCATGCCGGTGACTCCTTCATCTACCATATCGGCAGCATTTCCGATATCCGACACTATGACAGGTGTGTGGCAGGCATAGCTTTCCGTGATGGTCATGGGCTGTCCCTCGTACCATTTGGAAGGATAGATAAGGGCCTTTGCCTCAGCCAGGCTCTGTCTGACCTCTGCCCTTCCCACATGTCCCGAAAACCTGACATGCTCAAGGTGATGGTCTTTTATAAACTCTTTAACATAGCCCACAAGGCTCCCTTCACCCATTATGACCAATTCGGGACACCCCTTAGGGCAGTCAGGGTTCTGCGTCATATCACAGTCATCCTGCTTAGCGGAGTCATCCAGCATAAGCCAGGCACCCAGCAGTTCCTTTATACCCTTATTCTCCTCAAGCCTTCCCGCATACACGAAGAGGTTCCTGCGATCCTTGTAGGAAATACCCTCATCTTTCACGCCCTCCTCGTCGCTATGGCCAAGATCATAGATATGATTGCGCTTAATAAAAACCTTATGGGGGTCTATCCCGATACCGGCATCCAGCAATATCTTCTTCTGCGTCACGGACAGACAGGCAAAATACATGTTCCTGTATATGCCAAGACGGCGCTGTCTCCTAAGAGCCATGGCTATGAGAGCGCTCAGGATAGCATTGTCTCTGTAGCATTTGTTCCTGACGGAGCATAAAAGCCCTTTATGTATGCACTCCTTACATATGCTGCCGCTGCCCGCTTCAGGATCCTTATCCTCCCTGTACAGGATCCCGGAAGGACATACGAGCCTGTAATTGTGCACTGTCTGTATCACCGGGATGCCGCTTTCTACGGCAGCCTCATACAAAGCCGTGCTTATCATCCAGAGAGTATTGTGGACCCATATGACATCGGGGCACGTGCTGTGAATAAGGTCAGTATACTTTGTCTTTGCCCTTGAGGATGAGATGTAACCGGCAGCAGTCATCATCCTTTCCTGCATATCCATCCCGGCAAGTTCTTCGTTGGAGCATATATAGCAAGACACCTTGTGTCCCATTTCCTCCAAAAGACGCCTGTCGCACGAAACGACGGTATCCTCTCCACCGGTCATCCTGTATTTACAATGAACGAGAAGAATGTTCAATCCTCAGGACTCCTCTTTGGTTTTATTCCGCTTTCTGTGTATCATGATGATGATGAGCATTATGATGACGGCTCCAAGTGAATCCACCACCACATCCGAAAGCTGCCCGGATCTCCCCGGAACATGAAGCTGATGTATCTCGTCCGAACAGGCATATAAGAAGCACAGACATAAGGTGATGAACACCTTTTTATAATAGTCGCCGGCAAAATACCATATGGCAAAGAACAACAAAAGAAACAGGATCGCATATTCCCCCATATGACAGAGTTTTCTGACATAGGGTTCGAGGATCACGACCCATTTCATCCTGGTATCCATGTCCATCCCCGAGGGGGTGGCTATGGCATTTACAAGAGTATAAGTGAAACCCGAACTCTGATCGGTGGACTCATACCATGCCTGATCGGAGAACCAGTATATGATATACATCCATACCGCTGCCGGTATGAACCTTATTGCTTTTATAAAACCCTTCAATCCTTATTCTCTCTCACTATGGCTATATGGACATCATCCAGCTGCTTCTTGTCCACCTCAGCGGGAGCGCCCATCATAAGGTCCTCTGCGCTCTTGTTCATGGGGAAGGGGATGATCTCACGTATAGACTCCTCTCCGGCGATCAGCATTATCATCCTGTCCACTCCGGGAGCTATACCGGCATGAGGCGGTGCTCCGTAACAGAATGCATTGTACATGGCAGGGAATTTGGCTTTCACGTCCTCTTCGCCAAGTCCCACCATCTCAAAGGCCTTTACCATGATCTTGGGGTCGTGATTTCTCACGGCTCCCGATGAAAGCTCCACACCGTTGCATACCAGGTCATACTGATAAGCAAGTATCTTTAAGGGATCCTCATTGTTCAAAGCCTCCAGGCCTCCCTGGGGCATCGAGAAGGGGTTATGGCAGAACTCAAGCTCTCCCGATTCCTCTCCTATCTCATACATGGGGAAATCCACTATCCAGCAGAATTCATATGCTTCCTTGTCCATATGTCCCGGCACGCACCGTCCTATGGTCTTGATAAGGGTACCTCCGCCCTTCAGAGCCTCTCCTCTCTTTCCCGCGGTAATGAATACAACGTCTCCCGCCTTAAGCTCATATGCCTCTATGACCTTATCCGCCTTGTCCTGCAGGAATTTGGAAACTCCTCCGGCAATGCTTGCTCCGTCATCGCCGCATTTGATCCAGTAGGCCTTTACGCCGGATACAACCTCGGCATCGGATGCTATCTTGTCTATGACCTTCCTTGAACCCTCAAAACCATGAACAGGTACCGCCTTTATCACGTCTGCACTATCAAAAGGCTCAAAACCCGTACCCTTCATAAGATCGGTGGCATCGGTAAGAGTCAGATCTATGCGCAGATCGGGCTTGTCTGTTCCGTATGTCTCCATGGCATCGTTATACGCTATCCTCTTAAAGGGTGCTTTTGATGCCTTATCGTATTTACCGTATCTTGCAAATACAGGAGGCAGCACATCCTCCAGCACCTCAAACACGTCATCCTGTGAGGCAAAGGCCATCTCCATGTCCAGCTGATAGAATTCACCCGGAGATCTGTCTGCTCTCGCATCCTCATCTCTGAAGCATGGTGCTATCTGGAAATACCTGTCAAAGCCCGATGCCATGAGTATCTGCTTGAACTGCTGGGGTGCCTGAGGCAGAGCGTAGAACTTGCCCTCATGAAGTCTCGAAGGTACGAGATAATCTCTGGCTCCTTCAGGAGATGAGCAGGTAAGGATCGGAGTGGTGATCTCCATAAAGCCGTGTTCCGTCATGGCTCTCCGAAGCTCTGCTATCACCTTGCTCCGCAAAACGATGCCTGACCTTACAGCCGGATTACGAAGATCCAGATATCTGTACTTGAGTCTTGTGTTCTCGTCAGCTTCCTTTGATCTGTTGATCTCAAAGGGAAGCTCGTTGTATATGCAATCCCCAAGTACGGTAATACTTTCGGGCACCACCTCTATATCCCCCGTTGGAAGATCGGGATTCTTGCTGGATCTCTCCCTGACCACACCGGTTATTTGCATGGTGGATTCGGTATTGACTCCGGATAGCTTTTCCATCATCTCTTCTGTCTCTATGACGATCTGTGTCGTACCATAGAAATCCCTTAATATGAGAAAGCCCAGATTCCTGCTTACTTTTCTCATATTCTCATAATAGCCCGCCAGCGTTACCTTTGATCCGACATCCTCGATCCTCAGATCATTACATGTATGTGTCCTTGACTGAAACATGATACCTCCAAAACCTCACTGTATTTTATTATCTATATATTTATTTACCTTACGCCCGGCAGCATGATGCCTCTTAACTGCCGCACATCATACACTATATCACGAAAAGGGAATAAATACGTGTTATAGCCTGCCTCTTCTCAATTGTCCGTCAATTGCCCACACTTTCCGCGCCGGCAGACTGCACCTTTTCACTTTCCTTCTTGGGGAGAGTCATCTTAACCTTATCGATCCTGTTAACGGTTCCCTCGGTTATCTCAAAAATGATGTGTTCATCATTCTCAAAAGCTTCTCCCGGCTGAGGGATCCTGTCCAGCATGCCTATGATATAGCCTCCCACGGAATCGTAATCCTCGGATTCCAGATTGGTGCCAAGCTCATCATTCAGATCATCAAGCTTCACCGAAGCCTCTATGAGATACTCCCTGTCTCCTGTATTCTCTATCAGTTCAGCCTCGGCCTCATCAAACTCATCTCTTATCTCACCTACTATCTCCTCGATGAGATCCTCCATGGTAACGATGCCCTCCGCTGCTCCGTATTCATTGAGCACTATGGCCATGGGTGCCGAATCCCGCTTCATCTCCACCAGAAGATCCGCAGTACTCTTGGTCTCGTAGGTAAAATATGCATCCCTCATTATATCCGTGACACGAAAGTTCTCACTGTCACCGTTAAGGAAGAAATCCTTCATGTTGACAACGCCGATTATATTATCGGTACTGTCTTTATATACAGGGATCCTGGTATATCTCTCCTCTTCAAATATATCCCTCAAGGTTTCATAGCTGCAGCCAAGCTCCACCTCTATCACATCTATCCTCGGGATCATGATATCCCTTGCCCTTGAGTCGCCGAAATCGAAAACGTTCTTTATCATTTCCTTTTCTTCGGACTCTATGACTCCGTGCTCGTGGCTTACATCAACTATGGTCCTAAGCTCACCCTCCGTGATGGCATTCGCATTATCCTCCATGTTTATGCCGATGATCCGTAATACACCTTTACACAGAAGATTTATGATAGAGATGACGGGAGTGAGGATAAACATAAGCGCATATATTATCCTCACATAGAAAAGAGCCAGTGTCTCTGCTCTCACAGTCGCCGCATTCTTTGGTGTGATCTCCCCGAATATAAGGATGATGAGCGTAAGGAGCAATGTCATGACTCCCACATTGAAGCCTATGGATAAAGCTATGGTGGTGGCAATGGCAGAGGCCGCTATATTTACAATATTGTTGCCTATGAGGATGGCTGTCAGCATCTTCTGCTTTTCATCCGACAGCTGCAAAAGCCTGGCGGCACTCTTATTCCCCTGATCAGCCTTTTCCCTTATCTTGATCCTGTTAAATGTAGTTAATGATGTTTCCGCAGCCGAGAAGAATCCTGACAGTACCAGCATGGCGAAAAGCGCGATCCATTTTACCGTCATATCACAGGATCTCCTTGGCGATCTTCTTGAGCGATCTTGCAGCCCCCTGTATATCATCCTGTCCGAATATACCCGTAGCTGCCCCGATTCCGGATATTCCCTTGCCCCTTAAGAAGTTTATATCCGCATCCGCAAGTCCTCCGTAGGCTACAACCGGTATATCAACCGAAGCACATACCTCCTCAAGCTCATCCACCGAAACACAATCCGTATGCTCCATATCGTGTCCCACACTTACGGGGCCGCACATTAAGAACCCTGCACCGCCTTCCATGGCAGCCACGGCTTCCGCAGGCTTTGAAACCAGCACCCCTATGGTCCTGTCAAAGCCTATCTCGGTATATATCCTCTGTGGATCGAACTCCTCGGATGCTACCACTACTCCGTCGGCATCCACTGCATCGGCTATATCCACATGCCTCATCATGATGAAGGGGATATCGTACATCCCGCACAGGATCTTGAGTCTCACTGCTTCCTTCATGAGAGCATCATGTGAAAGCGTAGGCTCATTAAGTACTACCATGGTGGCTCCGCCGTTTATGGCCTCCTCCACGGCATCTCTTAAATTCAGATCAATACGCATGCTTGCAAGGTCTGTGACCGCTATCAGTCCCAGATCCCTCTTTGCCAGTCCCATATCAGTTATCCTTATAAAACTCCTTGAACGTATCGTAACCGGCCTTACCCAGATTTTCCTTCTGGAATTTCTTGTTCTTTGCCATCCTCGATACCAGCACTGTTTCACCCTCTGCCCGAAGATCGGCTGCCTGCTTCATGATGTCACAAAGCCTGGCGGCATCCACGCCCTTCTCGATAAGAAAGGCTGTCTTGCCTTCGCTGTCCGGCACCTTGTATCCATTATCCATCAGGATGGTTATGATCCTCTCGAATCCTATGGAGAATCCGCAGGCAGGGACATCCTGTCCCATAAAACGTCCTATCATACCGTCATATCTGCCTCCGCCTGCCACGGCTCCGCCGAAGCCCTCCATCTCTATCTCAAATATGGTACCGGTATAGTAGCCCATGCCCCTTACAAGGGTAGGTTCGAAGGAAAGGATAAAACTTCCGTTCCCGGTCTCATTTATGGCAGTGATTATCTCCGTCAGATCATCTGCTACCTTGCTGTCGATGAGATCTCCCAACGTATCACAAAGCTTCTTTATTCCCTCTGCATCATTTCCCGTATCCTCAAAAAGCTGCAGGTACTTATCTGCCACCTCCGCGGAAGTGCCGTTTGAGATAAGCTCCTCTCTCACGCCCTGCACACCTATCTTATCCATCTTATCAAGGGTAATGAACGCCTCGGGAAGCTCCTCCTCCTTAAATCCGGCATACAATCCCATGGCCTTTAAGATACGTCTGTCATTTATCCTTACGGTGAAGCCCGTAAATCCAAGCTTTGCCAAAAGAGTCGTTGTGGCATTTACCAGTTCTATCTCCGCAAGATTGGAGGGGTCTCCTATTATATCTATATCGCACTGCTTGAACTGTCTGAACCTTCCCTTCTGGGGTCTGTCGGCTCTGAACACGTTCCCGGTCTGAAGCGCCTTAAAAGGAACTGTCAGGGAGGGGTTGTTATTGGCATAATACCTTGCAAGCGGCAGAGTCAGATCATATCTCAAGCCCGAATCCGCAAGGTCGTTCTCACTCTCCGCCCCTGCTATATCAAGCTTCTCTCCTCTTTTCATGATCTTGAATATAAGCTTCTCGTTTTCTCCGCCCTGGTTGGATGTCAGATTCTCTATATGCTCCACCACAGGCGTTTCTATATGCTCAAATCCGAAAAGAGCATAGGTCTGCCTTATGGTATTCTCCACATGATCCCTTATGGCCATCTCATATGGCAATATATCCTTCATGCCCGTGGTGGGCTTTCTTATCAGATTCTTGTTATCCATGGATTATAGTTCCTTTCATCTCCTATGGTGGTATAGCCGCCGTGTCCGGGATATACGTCCGTTTCGTCGGGAAGGGTCATTATCACTTCATTTAGTGACCTGGTAATGGTCCGGGATGATCCGGTAGGAAGATCAGTACGTCCTACAGAACCCTCAAACAGCGTATCCCCTGAAAACAGAGCCCCCATTTCCTTTGCATAATAGCAGCAGGAGCCCTCTGTATGACCGGGGGTGTCCATATTCCTGAAGGTTATGCCCCCAAGTTCGAACTCTTCATTATCCTTCAGCAGATGATCCGGCACTACCGTGATGCCCCTGCCAAAGACCTCCTGTGACTCATTAAGTTCAGGATCCGATAACAGTTTTTCCTCCTTGGCCGATGCATATACAGGCACCTTGTATTCATCAAGCACCCCCTGCACTCCTGCTATATGATCGAAATGTCCGTGGGTCAGCAGTATCCCGCAGAGTATGAGACCGTTATCCTTTATCAGCTGTACGATCCTCTCGGGACTGTAGGCCGGGTCCACAAGCACGCACTCCGATGTATCATCATTTATGATAAAATACACGTTTGTCTGTACCGGGCCCAGAATAAGGCTTTTTATCATGATCCTGTAGTCCTTTCTATATCAAGCACGGATTCCACTCTTCTCATCTTAGCGGTGATCCTCTCAAGCTCTTCTGTATTATGTATCTCAAATCCCAGGGATACCGTGGCTACACCCTGTTTTGAGGTCTTGCTGTATACGCTGCTGATGTCGATACCGGCCTCCGTGAGTATCTTGGACAGGTCCACCAAAAGTCCGCTTCTGTTATTGGCATAGATATTGATCTCAGCAAGGTAGGTCTCGCCGTCGGCGCCGTCTACGGATTCCTTGTCCCATTCCGCTTCTATGAGCCTGATCCTGTCAGTTTCGGACAGATCCAGTATGTTTGCGCAGTCGGTCCTGTGTATGGATATCCCTCTGCCTCTGGTAACAAAGCCCACTATCTCATCTCCCGGAAGCGGCGAACAGCATTTCGAGAACCTGACGGAAACATCATGCACTCCTCTGACGACTATACCGCCGTTACGGCCTCTTCTTATGGTATGACGGCTCTGCTCATCAAGCTCGCTTAAAACTTCCTCGTCCGTAAGACTCTTCTTGTGATCCCTGTTATAGATCTCCTCAAGCTTGTTGACTATCTGTCCTTCCTTTAATCCACCGTGTCCTATGGCGGCATATACCGCATCCCATTCCCTGAAACCGTACTTCGCCATGACCTCATCCATGTATTCAGGTTTGGTAAGGTCGGACATGGTGATACCATGGCTCTTACAATAGGCAGCTATGGCATCCTTGCCCCTGGCGATATTATTATCCTTATCCTCATGCTTGAACCACTGGTTGATCTTGGATCTTGCCTGGGCAGACTTTACGATATTGAGCCAGTCTCTCGAGGGTCCCTTTGAATTCTGTGAGGTCAGTACCTCTATCCTGTCACCGTTCTGTATCTCATAGTCTATGGGAACCAGTTTGCCGTTGACCCTGGCTCCTATCATCTTGTTACCTACAGCGGAATGGATTGCATAGGCAAAATCCACCGGAGTGGATCCGGAGGGAAGGGTCTTAACATCCCCTGTAGGCGTGAAGCAGTATACCTGATCGGAGAACAGGTTCAGATCACCCTTAAGGGACTGCAGGAATTCCCTGTTATCGGACATGTCTCTCTGCCATTCCAGGATCTGACGCAGCCATGCCAGCTTCTCCTCCTCCTGAGTATCCACCGTACCGCCGCCCGAAGCCTCTTTGTATTTCCAGTGGGCTGCGATACCGTACTCCGCAGTCTTATGCATCTCATAAGTACGGATCTGTATCTCGAAGGGTATGCCGGAGTGTCCTATTAATGAAGTATGCAGAGATTGATACATATTCTCCTTGGGCATGGCGATATAATCCTTGAAACGTCCCGGGATGGGCTTGTACATCTCATGGATTATACCTAAAGCTGCATAACAGTCCTTAACCGTATCCACATATATCCTTACGGCGAAGAGATCATATATCTGATCCAGGGTCTTGCCCTGATTTACCATTTTCTTGTATATGGAGAAGAAATGCTTGACCCTGCCGTCCACGCGGGCACTGATGCCGGCATCCTCCATATGCTTCCTGACCTCTACAACTATCTGTTCTACAAAAGCTTCTCTCTCGCTTCTCTTTTGTGCTATATCTCTGGTAAGCTCCTTGTACACCTCGGGCTCCAGATATTTAAGAGACAGATCGTCCAGTTCTACCTTGATCTTGGATATACCAAGCCTCTGGGCTATGGGCGCATAGATGTCGATGGTCTCCGTAGCGATCTCCCTCTGCTTTTCCTCATTCTGATACTGCAGAGTCCTCATATTATGGAGTCTGTCCGCAAGCTTTATCACAATGACTCTGATATCCTTGGCCATGGCAAGGAACATCTTTCTGAGATTATCAGCCTGGAACTCAAGCTTGTCCCCCTGATACTCCAGTTTGGAAAGCTTTGTGACTCCGTCCACTAAAGCAGCCACATCCTCTCCGAAGATACCGGCGATGTCCCCCTCGGTCATTACCGTATCCTCGATGACATCATGCAAAAGGCCTGCAGCTATGGTTTCCTTATCCATCTCCAGGTCGGCCAGTATCACGGCTACACAAAGGGGATGTATTATGTACGGCTCTCCCGATCTTCTCTTCTGACCTTCGTGAGCACCCCTCGCTGTCTCATAGGCCTTCTCTATCATGGAGATATCATCGGAGGGATGGTATTTGCGCACCTTGGTCACAAGCTCGTCATAGAGCTGGGCTGGCTCCAAGAATTCGCCGACGTCGCCGAAATGACCTCTGTCAAGTAGTATCTGTGACATATTCCCTCCTTTCCTCATGATAATTTAATGAATTATTATACTATCGCTCACCTTATGTCGTCAAAAAAAGTATATGTTTTTGCGTCCTACAATCAGAAACACGCATTTATGCGGGTTTCGTGATATAGCTTAAAGCTTGCCAAGAGCAAGCGGCTGATATGTTTTTCTCCGCGCTACATACTCACTAAATTCAAGCATCGCTGCGAGACAGTCGATCTCAATACACGCTGCGACGGGGC
>JAEEGL013265374.1_pt1 | contig 14660 bp, 9 predicted proteins | sample 9134231 | NCBI WGS metagenome assembly JAEEGL01 (sample SAMN16246548, study PRJNA631951) | gut metagenome | biome: gut microbiome; feature: rumen; material: fiber-attached | host: Bos | place: Iran: Karaj | collected 2018-10 | reverse complement strand
TAATTTATGTAATTCTCTATATAAATCATCTATTATTGTATGTGTAAATTCTTTAAATTGAGTTACATTTAAATTTTTTTCTGGTTGACAATCTGCTTCAATAACATCTAATATTACTTTTTTAATTAAATCTTCTTCAAAATCTCCATCTTCTGCCATTTTTATTTAGAATTATAAGTTATATTAAAATTATATTTTTTTCTATTTTTTTTATTTTGGTTTTTTTTATTGAAAACAGTTATATAATAATAAAAAAAAATGGCTTCTTATTATTCATTAAAGAATATTAAAATTAATATTGAATATGAAGGGAAAATTAAATCTACTGAAATTCCTCCTTATAAACCGATTAGTTATATTAAAGAAATTGCTATGGAATTATTTAATTCTATTCAATCAGAAATTAAAATATTTTTTTGTAATCAAGATATTAGTGAATATAAAGAATATATAATTGGTGATTTTTTTAAAAGAAAAAAAGTTATTAATATTAAAATAGAAGAATTAAATCCTAAAATTTTTAATAATAATTTAACAAATAATAAAAAAAGTAAAATAAATAAAACAAGTTTAATATGTAAATGTTTTAGAGATCAAATAACAAATTATTGTAGGAATTGTAAAGAATTTATATGTAATACATGTAGAATAAATTCAATACATTTAAATCATAAAATAACTCAAGTTGATATTGATAATTTAGTTGAAAGTGTAAAATTATATGCCATAACATTAGAAAGTGAAATTCCTATAAATTTACATAAAATAGAAGAAAATTATCATAAATTTGAAAAAAATAAAATAAAAAATGATATTCAATCAAGACATGAAATTATAAATGAAAAAATTGATAATGTTTTAAATGTTTATAATAATTATATGGAACATTTAAATGATGAAAATGATAATCTTGAAAATATAATTAATGATTATAATTCTGAAACATATAATATTAGTTTGGAAATAGAAGATATTATAAATGAAATAAATGAAAAATATATAAAAGAAAAGAAAAAAATGAATGAAAATGAATTTAAAGAATATTTTAGAACTTTAAGTGAAAAAGAAGAACCTTTAAAAGTTCAATCATATAATATTATTCCTTTTTGTGTTAATGATGATATAAAATTAAAAATGAAAAACATGTATGATAAAATTGGAGAAATATTAGATTTAGCATTAAATTCAGATTCACCATTAGGTATAAGTAATGAAATTAATGATTTATATAATTTTGTTTTATTACATCAAAAAGATGATGAAGAAGAAGAAAAAAAAAATAATGAAATTGAAGAAAAAAGTAATAATAATGAAGAATATGAAAATAATGATAATATTAATGAAAATAATAATAATAAAAATGAAAATAATGAAAAGAGTAATGAAGAAAATGAAAATGATGATGATAATAATGAAGGTCAAATAGATAAAAATAAAAATGATGAAAATGGTAATAATATAGAACAACTAAAAGATGCATCTATTCAAAAAAATGAAGATGAAAATTCTGAAAATAAATTAAATGATGTTATAGATATAAAAAGTTTAGAAGAAAAAGAAAAAAATAATTTAAAACAAAATGGAAATATAAATAGTAATGAAAAAGCTTATATAGAGAATAAAGAAATTGATGAACAAAAACCTTTATAAATATAAAATAATACCTTAAAAATATTATTAATAAATAAAAATGTAAAAAAAGTTTTGAAAATATAAAATTATAAAATTTAAAAAATGAATAGCAAAAGACATATTATTTAATATATTTTAATAATTCATATAAAAAATATATAAATAACCTATTTTAATAAATATTTATTGAAAAAAATATAATATTTAATAAAAATAAAATTAAAAAACTCTCATATTAAAAATAAAATAATTCAAAAAGTATAAAAAAAAAATAATAATGGAATCTTTTTCAAAAGATTTAGATATTAAAGAAGAATCAAATGAAAGTTCATCATCATCATATCATCCAAATATAAATTATTCAGATTCACTTAATTTAGATTCAAATTTAGATGAATCATCATGGTCAATTGAAGAAGAATTCCTTTTTTTTGAAGGTCATTATATAATAGGGAATAAATGGACTTTTTTATGTCAATTATTTCCTGATAGAACACCAAAACAAATGAAAAATCATTTTTATTCTTCTATAGTTAAAACTCTTAGAAAAGTACTTAGAAATAGAATTGAACTTAATTTAAAAGATACTATTGTTACTTATTATTCTATTATTTATGTTAAAGCTTTATTAAAAAATTTAAAATTTTTAATTTCTAAAAATAAAAAAAAAGATTCTGATGATAATAAAAATGTAACTTTAAAAAAACTTATTTTAAATCATAATATTAATTTTGAAATGATTAATAATTATCAAATTAAATTTGAGGAATTTTTAAGGATACAAATTAAAAAATTATATAAAATAAATATTGATATATCAAATTTAAGAATTAATAATATTTTTAAGGAAATAATTAAAATGGAAATCCTAATTAAAAGTTCAAAGATTTTCCATTCGAATATTTTATGTTATAATGATTCAATTAAAATTTTTGATTTTTTTTCAAAAACTTTAACAAATGATTTTGTAAATACATTTATTATAAAAAAGAATAAAAACCATTAGTACTTAATATAAAGTGGTTTTTTTTTTATTTTCATTCTTTTTAGAAATCATATATATATATGTTAGTTTATATGTAAATGAGAATTTTAAAAATGGTAATTTGTAATGAAATACAATGTATTAAATGAATTTTTTTAAATCATGATATAAAAATTGGTTATTGGTCATAAAAATAAAATTTGGAAATAAAAGTGAGGTAATTTTTATAAATATTTAATATAATCTTTTATTAATAAATTATAACAAAAAGATTTAAGTTATATATAAAGGTATAGATTAATTTTATTTAAAAATAAAATAAAATAAAATAAATATAGTAAAAAAATACTTTTTATTAAACATTATTCGAATCACTTGAATGAAATTCTTTAGATTCATATGAATTAGTATTATTTACAGTTTCAGATTCTCCTTCAAATTTTAAATCAAGTTCATCTTTAGAAGAAATAATTCTATTATTATCACAAGAAAAAGTCCAATCAACCTTTTCTTTATTAATATAAAAATTCCACATTTTTCCTTTTTTAGGATTATCTTCATTTTCAATTGAATAACCTGCTAATCTTTGAATATAATATTCAAAACTATCTGATTCTTTATTATATACTGAAATAAAATTTGCATCTAATTCATCTTTTTGATAATTACTAAAAAAAAATGAATTAAATAAATTTATTATTGTTTCTCTATCATTTATTGAATTATGAAATAAAACTTTTACATTTTCAGAATCAGGAATATGAATATTTAATATAAATTGATTATTTCCTTTGTTTTTTTGACTTATTATTATTTTTGTTCCATCTCTTGAACAATTACACCCCATTTTTTAATTTATTTTTATTATTTTAAATATTTTATTTCATTTTTTTTATTATATCAAAGATAAATAAAACATATTATATATTTAAATTTTTTTAGAACTATATGAATGATATTTTTAAAATATATTTCATAATTGTTCATCAAATAACTTTTTCATTTAATCAATAATTATTTTCAATTATATTTAAAAAATAAAAACCTTTAAAAAAATAAAAAAAAATAAATAAAAATTATTTTAACTTCAAAAATATTTTTTATTATCCCTAATTTTTTATTTTAAAAAGCTTAACTTCCCTCTTCTCCTTCTTCATTTCCTTCTTCTTCTTTTCCTTCTTCTTCTTTTCCTTCTTCTTCTTTTCCTTCTTCTTTAACTTCTTCTTTAACTTCTTCTTTAATTTCTTCTTTAGGTAATTTAACAATTCTAATTAAATCATAATTTCTACTAGCAGAATTTTCTTTAATAATAGAATTAACTAAATCACAATTTTCTTCATTTACATTTTCTCCAACTTTAATTATATCAATAACTCCTCTATAAAACTCTTTTTTAACTCCTTCATCTTTATCTTCATTATATTCTTTGAAAAAATTATCAATATGATTTCCTAAAGCATTAATTAAATCTTTTCTACATTCATTACTATTTTCAATATTATTAATAGGATATCTTTTTAATCTACTTAAAACTTGAATATAATTTCTAGGATTTCCATCATAATTTGTCCATTTTAAACCTTCAGGTTTAAATTTTGGTTGATCTGGATTTTCTTCTTCTTCTTTATTTTCTTCTTCTTCTTTATTTTCTTCATTTTGTTCTCCTTCAACACCATCAACATCTAATGGATCTCTTTCAATTACTTTTTTAGGTTTTTCTATTATTAATTCTATTGCTTCTTCTGTTTCTTCTTTTGATATTTCTTCTCTTGTTATTTGAATTAATTGAGTTAAGTCACCTATTTCCATTACTTTTTTTATTTCTAATAAAGGAAGATTATATGGTTCGTCTTCTTTTATTAATAAATCACTATTTAAATATCCTGTTATTATTACAAAATTACCATTTGATTCTATTAATCTTGAATTTTCATTTATATATTTTAATATAACTTCATTTATTAATGTTTGTTCAAAATGAATTGGATTGTATTTGTAATATATACATTCATCGAAATTTCTTAGGTTTTTTATTTCTGTTTTAAATTTTTTTTTTCCATATGCTCCTTCTAATTTTTTTGCTGTTTCATCATTTTCATAAAAGTGATTATATATTATTTTTGGTACATTTATATATAACATTCTTTCTCTTGTACAAAATAATTGTAATGTTTTTTCTATATTTATATCATAATCATGTTTTATAACAATACAATTTCTACCAAATTCATAATCGAAATTTAATTTTGATATTCCTTCATTTTTATTACAATCAACTTTAATAATATTTGCAGATATTTTTTTAATTTCTTCTAATAATAATTTTGGTTTTTCTAAAGTTTCATTAAAAGCAGTTTTTTGATCATCATTCAAATCTTCAGTAATACCTTCTTTTGCTTTATATTTATTAATAATTGTAGTTGGAGAACAATCAATTTCATATAAATTTCTAAAAGAACCAATAGTTTTAATAACTTCTAAAGCTTTTTCATAAGTATCAATTAAGAAAGGTTCTGCTGCATTTGGAATAAAGAAATTATCAACTATTATTTTAGTAGATAATTTTTCTTTTTTTAAATAGTCTTTTAAACCATTTATTAAATCATTAAAATTAATTTCTGGTTCTGCATCTGGATTTTCAGGATCAATTTTAGTTTTTTTAACTGATTCAATTAAATCTTGAAAATTTAGCATTTTGAAATTATATTTTAATTCTAAATGTTTTGCTATTGTTGTTTTTCCTGTTGATGGCATTCCATAAACTATATTAATATCTCTTGTCATATCTAAACATTCTTCTATTTTATAATCTGAAATATTATTTGGATTTAATACAATAAATTTATTTAAATTATAAAAATAAACTGGCATTGAATATTGTTCAGTTATATTTTTTAATATTGTATCATTTGTTAAAATAATATATTTATTAATTGTACATAAGCATTTTTGAAAACAATTTAATTCTTCCATTGAAATTGGAAATGTATTTAAAATTATTTTTGTACATCCTTCTCTAAAAATTAAAGGTTGAATTAATTTTATTTTTTCCTCATTTGATAATGACATATCAGTTCCTTCAGGAAGAATATTTCTTTTAATTCCATTTTCAATTATTTTTGGTAAGTTTAATTCATAAAAATTATAATTGGATATTAATTTATTAAATAATTCTTCTTTTACATTTTCATCACATTCATTTGAAATAAAAGCAATATAAGGTTGAATTTGTTTTATCATTCTTTCAATTGTTAAAATTTTATGATTATTAACATCAATTTCAAGAACATTAGTTTTTTGTTTTAATATTTCAATAAAAGGTAATTTACCTTCAAAATCATATAACATATTTCCTAAATCTGAACAAGGAATATAATTTGGATCTGTTATTGGAATTTTATTTAATCTTTCTAAACAAGATGAATTCTCTGCATTCAAATAATATATTTTTTCAAAATTTTTACAATTATTAACAAAATAATTAAATTGATCTTCATTTTGTGGAAAATCTTCAATCAAAATTCTTAAATGTCTCATTTTTCTTATTTTCAAAATAAATTTATTAATTACATATTCATAATCATCTTTTCTTTTTTTAATATCTTTTTCTTTTAAAAAATCATTAAAATCAAAATGAAAAATTCCAGTATGACAAGTTAATATTTTACTTAATTCAGTTTTACCAGAATATCTTTTTCCAATAATAGAATAAATAACAGGATATAAATTTTCTTTTACTAAAGTATTAACAACTCCAATTGGTTTATTTGCATCTATATCTCTTACAATTCCATAAGGTTCATAAAAATCAATAATTTCTTTTAATTTTACATTATAATCATCATATAATTTTTTATATTCTTCACTTGTCATTTTTATTGGTAAATTTTTTTGTTGTTCTAATATTCTTTTATATCCAGTTTCTTCATCTATTTTTAAATTTAATATTAAAGAAATAGGAATAATATTTTTTTCAAAATGTAAATATTGTTCTAAAGTTTCTGAAAAACTATCAATTAAAATTGAATCTTTATTACAATCAATTATTCCTTTTACAAAAACTGATATTAAAGAATCTATATCTTTTTCATTTTCTTTGAGTTTTGTTCCTAATTCTGAACCTGATATTATTTCTTTGTCTATTAATTTATTTATGTCTATTTTTCCATAACGAAATTCATTTGATACTTTTTCTATTTGAGATGTTTTTCCTACTCCTGGAGGACCTAATATAAAAATTAATTGAGGGTTTTTTGTTTTTATTGTATTTAATTCTTCTTCTGTTAGTGATGACATTTTGTTTTATTATTAATTTTAGTTAAGTTACATAAATTAAATTATTATTATTTATTTTAAATAAAATAATTATTTTTTTTATTTTTTATATATTTATGAATATAATATATATTTAATAGATTTTATTTTTTAATCTTTTTTTTTTATTTCATTGAATTCAAGAATTTTCTTTATTTGTTAGAAATATTATTTTGAATAAATAATTATTATTATATATATATAATAACTAAAAATTCTTAATTTAAATCTTTTGGAGCCATTTATTATTTTAATATAAAAATAGTTTTTTAATATTCTTTATAAATAACAATCAATATTATTAAGAATTTATATAGTTCTATAGTCAGATTTAAATAAGTATATTAAATTTATATTTTTTTATTTAAATTGATTCATTTATTTATCACAATAAATAATATAAAAAATAAATATGAGAAAATTAAGGAATAACAATAATAAATCAAAAAAACATCATACAAGAAAAGAATATGGATTAAAAATGGATTTAGGTGATGAAATAGATGAAAAATTTCACAAATTTACAATATTATTTAGAAAGAATAAGAATAAATATGAAGAATCAAAAAATATAAATAATTCTTTTTCATCAGATGAAGATAACAATGAATACTATGATCATTTTTTGCAAAAATTAACAGAAAAAAATAATCCAGAAAATAATAATAATGATATAAAAGAAAATAATTCTAAAAAGAAACAAAAGGTCATTCAAAAATCAAGTATATTAAGTAATAAAAAATATAGAAATTTATTAAAACAATCTTTAATGAAAAATAATCCAATTAAAAATAATCATTTATCATTAACTCCTATAAATGAGGAAAAAATAGATCAAGAAAATTTACATTTTAATAGTTTAAAACCTCATCCTTTTATAAAAGGTAAATATTATTCACATAAAATTAATTATTCAAATGATATTCATAGTTCTTTCCATCAAAGTAGGGTTAATTCAAATAAATCAAAAGAAAATTTAAATGATAAAAATTCTTTAATTCTAAATGATATAAAAAATAATCAAAGTTTAATTTTAGGAAATTTAGGTATTAGAAATTCAAAAAATAGTTTTACTCCTATATTTAATAATAATCATTATAAAACTCATTTTTCTTCAATTAAATCTAAAAAATCTCCTTATAAAGCTTATGATAGTAGTTCTTTTGTTTTAGGAATTAAAAATAGTAAAACTGATGTTTTAAAAAAAATCGACTTGAAAGAAGAAGAAAAACAAATAAATAATTCTTTAGAAGAAGCAAGTGGGATTAATTTTAAACCAAATTATAATTTTAATCCTCAAAAAATTGATATACAAAACATTACTTTAAATAATAATCAAGAAAATAAAGAGAATCAAAATGAAAAAATAATTGAAAATGAATTAAAAAAAAATGAAAATAATCAAACCCAAAGTGAAAGTTCTATGAGAATAAAAATAAAAAAAAGATGTTTATTTTGTTGTTTACCTATATATTAAATTTTTTAATTTTATACATATATATCAAATTAATTTCTTTTTTGTATATAAAATATATATTATGATATTTATTATTATTTAAAAAAGTATCTTTAAAAATAATAATATAACAACAAAAACTTAGTTTTTAATATTTTATATATATAAATAGCATTTAAAATAAATTTACTCTTTTTCTTTTTTTTCCATTTTACATTATATAGAAAAGTATTCTATTATTGTATAACAATTAAAAAAAATCAAAATCTACTACAATAAACTACCAAAAATTAAAAAACAAAAAAATAATAATAATCAAAAAAAAAAATAACTATACATATATAAAAAAACTATTGGAAATTATAATAATTCCCAACATCATAAATTTTTCCTTGTTTAAAATTACCAATATTACCAATATCAATACCAGGAGCAAATTGAACATAAGTAATAGTTTCATTATCATCTGCTCCTTTTCCAACACCAAAAATAATATTTTTCCCATCAATTAATTCATTTTTACTAATAATTCCTTTATTAAATAACTTAAAAAAAACATCACTAGTAACAATACTATCACTTCCAGCTTGATGCATTTCTCCAATTCTTTCAACATTTAATTCTTTTGCAATTTTATTTAATCCTCCTTTATATTCTTCATTTTCATTAATTAAATATTTAATATCATAAGTATTAGGAAAATAAATTTTTAAACAATCTAAAAATTCATTTTCATTTTTTGGTAAATTATCATTTAATAATAATCTAAGCATATAACAAAAATCACTTAATCCATTAAAAGAAATCCAAGTAACATTTTCATTTAAAACTAATCCAGAAACTAAAAAATATTCAGCAAATAAATCATAAGGAATTCCTTTATTTTTTAATAATTTAAAATCAATACCACTATTAACTAACATTGAAATAGAATTAATTGAATTTTGATCTTTTTCATAATCAAATTGAAAATTAAATTGCCAAGTTGAATTTAAAGGAGGAAAATCACCATTTTCATTACTTAATGTAATACCAATTTGAATTAATTTTAATTTATCTACATTTGCTTTTGTAAATTGATAATAAAAATCTGGAGTATAATTTGGACATGGATAAACGACTCCTGGAAATTCAGTATCCATTCCTATAAAAGGATATAATTTTAAATATTGTCCTATTCTCTTTATTTCTTTTATAAAGTTATCTGAATATACTTCTATTATTTTATTTTGATATTGAATATTTGATTGTAATGGTGATTGGGGAATTTTTAATTTGTTATATATTTTTGGACTTATGTATGATTCTGCATTTATGTTTAAAGATATGTTTTGGAGATAGGATTTTGATGGGGAATTTGGGTTTTGAGAATTTTGGAAGTTTAATTCCATTTTTTTTTTAAGTTTATTTTTTTATTTTTTATAGTTATTGTTTTATTTTTTTTTTGAGATATTTTAAAATTTTTGCATTATTGTTTTTAGAATGTTTTTTATTGATAAATTATTTTTAAATAATTAATAAATATTAATTAAATTATTTTTAAGACTATTTTCCTATATATCCCTATAATAAAAATAATATTTATATAATTATATAAAAATAAATTTAATATTCTTCTTATAACTCATTATATATTATTATATAAAACATTGTTTATTTCAAACTCATAATTTATAAAATTGAATAATTAAAAAATAAAACAATCATTATTATTTCCTTTTGAAGAACAGCAAAAAAGTTTTTGAAAAAAGTTTGATTCCCCTTCATAATAATTATCATAATTGATAGATTTATTTTCTGAATTTTCCTCATAATAAATAGTAAAAACTTTAGGTTCTCTTACATTTACACTTTTCCTTTTATATTCACCATCATTTAAACTATTTTCTGTATTTTTAATTCTACTTGAAGAATCTGAGTCGTTATCAAATTTTTTCATAAAGTCATTATTTGGAATTTTTATTGAAGGAATCGTAAATTGTCTTTTAAATCCACTTTCATTTATTTTTTTATTTGACATATTTATTTTTATAAAATGTGATTATTTAAATTTTTTTATGTTAAATTTGAAATAATTATAATTTGTTATATATATTATAATTATTAATTAAATATAATAAAATGATGAAATTGCATTTTTAATAAAATTATATATTAAATAAAGTTGTTAGATTCAAATTATTTAAAATATTTAAAGAAATATGATTGTTTTTAAAAATCAGAAAAAAAATCAAAAGGTTTTAATTAAATAATTTTTAAATAAACAATAAATAAATATTAAATTAATTCTACAAATATTCATGTATACAGAAGAAGATGATTCAAATAAAATAAATATTTTTAAATTACATGATGACAGCTCAGAAGAATCACAAAATAAAGAAAATGATAAAACATATATTCAAAAACTTAATTTAGATAAAATTACAGTAAGAAGAAATTCCCGAAAGCAAAAAACAACAAAAGTAGAAACTTCAAAGATGTTAAATTATATAGGAATAAAAACAAAAATAAATGGAAATCAAAAACGTCATTCAGTAAATTTATTAATAAAAAAAGAAATAGAAACACCACTTAATTTTAAAAATAATAAAAAATTAGTTAATCATGTTATAGAAATTTTTAAAAAAAAAGAAAAAAATGAAGAAGAAAAAAAAATGATAAATCAATATATTTTACAATTACAACCTTTTAGTCAAGTTTTAAGTGAAAGTGGACCTGAAGAAACACAAAGAATATTAAGGCATTTAAATCATTCTTTAAAATATAAATTTATTCCTGAAAATAAAATTATTTGTAAATATGGAGAATTAATAGAAAAATTTTATTTAATTTTAAGAGGAGAAGTTGATGTTATTGTACCAAATGAAGAAGAAAGTATTTTAACTGAAGAAGAATATTTTTTATATTTATTAAGATTGAAAATTTTTAATGAGAATAATTTAATAAATAAAATTATTGCTAAAAATTCTTCAGTTTTTACAATTGAAGAAAAAAATTTTGATGATTGGATAAGGGGAGCATATAAAATTTTAGTTATGATAAGAGGATATAATAATTTATTTTCTAAAAAAAAAGTAAGTAAAAATAATTTGAATAATAATATAAAAAGTCCATCAAAAAGAAAAAGTATTGAAAGAGGGAGTATAAAAAGATCAAGTATACAAAGAGGAAGTATTCAAAGGATGAGTATACAAAGAGGAAGTATGCAAAGAGGAAGTATTACTTTAATAAAAGGAAATAAATTATCAAATATAAATAAAAATAATGAAAATGAAAATATTAATTCTTCTCCTTTAGAAAAGAAAAATATGATAATAAAATTACAAAAAGAAATTTTATGTGCTATGAAAATTTTAGAACCATATAATCCAGATTTAATGGATGTTGATTTAAGTATTTTTATTAAAGAAAATATTACTACTGAAGAATATATTGAAAGAATTAAACCAATTAAATTTGAATATCATAATAATTATGATGAACTAAAAAAAACAGTAAAAATAATTTGTTATTTTATTGCAAATTCACTTAAAAAAGGAAATAAATTTGGTGATATGATGAGTGATATGAATCAAAATAATGTTCAAACTGAAAATGTTTCTACTATTATTTCTAAAGAAAATTGTGATTTTGGTATTTTAGATAGAGTAAGTTATATAAAATGTTTAAAAGAAGTTTCTGAAAGACAAAGAAAAAAAAAATTAAATTATTTACTTGATTTAAATGTTTTTAGAGGATGTAATAAAAATTTATTTATGAATAGTTTTTCTAATTTTTTTAATAAAATAGTTATTCAAAATAATGATATTTTATTTAATGAAGGTGATAGTGCAAATAATATGAAAGTTTATTTAATTAAAAAAGGAGAAATTGAATTAAGTTGTAATAAAAGTATATATGAAATAAATGACATTTTTATTGGCTTAAATTATAAAGATTTAGTTGATCCTGAAGATGAAGATGAAATATTAAATAGAGAAACAGATGATTATATAAAATTTAAAAAAAAAAAAAATTTTATTAAATTACAATATTTAAAAGGAAATGATATTCTTGGATTAAATGATGCAGTATATAATGATAAATATCTTTATACTGCAAAATGTACAAGTTCAATTGCATCTTTATATGAAATTCATATGAATTTTTTGAAATTAGTATTACATTCTGAGCCTAAAGTACAAGAAAGTTTTCAAAGAATTGAAATGATTCAAAGAAATCTAATTATTAAATTACTTTTAAAACAAAGAATTAATAAAAAAGTATTTTTTGATTATAAATCTAAAGCTATGAGTGGAGTATCTTTTGGTTGTATTAAATTTAATAATATTAAAGATAAAAATAATTCATTAAAACAATTATTAGAAGAAAAAGAACTAAAAAAAAGAAATTTAAGTTCAAAAAGAGTATCAAGACATAAAGCAAAAATAAGAATATTAATAGATAATACTAAAAAAATATATAATGAAAATCCAAGATTATTTGAAAATTCTTCTAAAAAATATAAAAAAATATCATCAAGAAATACAAGAATAAATTCAACATTAAATCAAAATTTTGCTACTTATAATTCAGATTTACCAACAAATTATAATTTAAATCAATTTAAAACTATTTCTTCTGCAGATGAAGAATTACCAAAAATTAAAGAATCAAAAATTTTTTCTAGTCCTAATACTTTTCGTTCTACAAATTCAAAATATTCTAATTCAAATAATCATACAACTTCTCATTTTAGAGAAAAAGTTAGTGAAAGAAGAAATAAAGATAAGATTAAAAGTCAGGATTTGGATTTTAATAATAAGAATAATAAATATTTAAATAAATTTGATAATTTAAATCCAAGAAAATTAATAACTTCTGCAATGAAAAGAAAAAAAACCAAAGAGATTCTAAATAAATTACCAAATTTTTATTATAATACTTTAACCGATAAAAAAATGACAATTTTTAATATGACTAATAAAACTATTTTTAAAAATGTTTTAAAATTTGATTAAATTTTTTTGTAGAAATATAATTTGATTTAGATTTAAAAATGATTATTTTTTATTTATCAATATTGAAATATTTATTGTGAATAAAATTTATATAATTTTATCAAAAATATTTAATATTTTTAAAATATTTATTAAAGAAAAAAAAGAAAATTTATTATATTTAATTTAGTTTATATTTTATATAAATATTTGAAAAAAAAATATTATAATCATTTATATTACCTTTTTAATACATAAAAAATAATTGAAGCATATAAATAAAAAAATTAATTTTTAATTAATCATCTTCATTGTCAAAAGAATTTTCTATTTTATCTATTCCAGCATAAGAATTTATAAATTCTTTAAAATAAGTTCTTCTTCATTATTGTTATTAATTTCTTTTTTAAATTCAATTAAAATTTCATTTTCAATATCTTTTTCCATTTCATAATATTTCTTTAACTTCATTTAAAGATATACTTCCTTTTATCTAAATGAAAAATATCAAAATTAGTTTTTAAATTAGCATTAGAAATTCAATATGTCTATTATTATCAAAATCAATACTTTTTAATATATTTTCTCTTTTTTTTTCAATAGATATTTTTTCTTCTTTATATGCTTTACAAATTTCTTCTAATATAATTTACCATATAAATTTCCATATAAATTTTTTTCAATTTTTATTCAAATACTTTTTTTTAATCTTTCAATATCAATTTTTGATGTAAAATTATGAGAAAAAAAATTTAAACTGCTTGATAAAAATTTGAATGATTTAAAACATTTTTTAATGAATTTAATACTTATTTTAAATTAATATTATCAAAATAAATATTATTAGAATCTATTTCATGAAAAAATTTATGTTTTAATGCATCATCTGCTGAAATTCTCATTTTCCAATCATTAAAAATTGATTTAAATTTTCTTTTAAAATATTAAATTTAGAAAATTCAAATTTTTCATTACAATTTTTTCAGTTATTTCTTTTTCTTATGAACCATAAAAAGGGTATCTTTACTTAAAAAGATATATTATAATTCCGCATTTCTTTACATTTTTTTATTATTGATAAATTTTTAAAAGAGTTAATGTTTTTAAATTCATATAAATATTATTATATATCATTTATTTTAATTATTTTTTGTTTTTTTCTAATCTATTAATTATAATTTAATAAATATTTTAATTATCTTGATAGATAATTTTTCTTTTGGGGATTGGGGGATTGGGGATTGGGGATTGGGCCCAATCCCCCATCTCCCGTCCCCTAATCCCCACTCCC
>JAEEGL012183792.1_pt1 | contig 14660 bp, 10 predicted proteins | sample 9134231 | NCBI WGS metagenome assembly JAEEGL01 (sample SAMN16246548, study PRJNA631951) | gut metagenome | biome: gut microbiome; feature: rumen; material: fiber-attached | host: Bos | place: Iran: Karaj | collected 2018-10 | reverse complement strand
GTCCTGTCCCGTCTTGCCGATGGCATAGTAGGTGGTCGCCTTTGATCTGGCCGTGCGGAAGATGTCGTTGGCATAAAGCGTTGCATTCAGGCGTCCCTCCAAGAAGGATTTTTGCACGCGGGCATTCATGATGAAGATGCTGTTGCGATACATGAATCCCCAATGGTTGCTGCCCGTATAGCTGGCTTGTATCAGTGCTTTCGTTGTGGGATTGATGACGAACCAACTCTTCAGGTCGAAACTAAACTCGGGTTTGTTCAGTTTCTCTGGCGCACCGTAGGCCTCGGCATCGAACATCTGCTGATAGTAGTGCAGCGTGGCGGTGGGTTGCCAGAAGCCTAACTTGGGCGAGGCTACGAGGGTGGCATATACACGGTCCTGATGGTCGAAGTTGACAGGTCGGAAGATACCAATCTCGTTCTCCTCGTCATACACCTGGCAGATATGGGTGAAGAAGTCGTTCTCGCGGGTAAAGCCAGTAGTGAAGTTCAGCCACGAATAGGTCAGGTTCAGGTCGATGCTCTGACGTACCGACGGGCGCAGCAGCGGGTTACCGCCCTCATAGAGCATACGGCTGTCGTACACGATAATCGAGCTCAGCATATTGTAGGGTGGACGGGTGATGCGCTTGCTGTAGCTCAGTTGTGCGCCCCACTTGCCTTTCTGCCAGGCTGCCGACAGGTTGGGGAACCAGTCGTTGTAGGTGCGGCTGGGCTCCGACTGCCAAATGCCGAACGAGCTGTAATCGGTGCTCACATGCTCGTAGCGCAATCCGGCATTCAAGTGCCACTGGCCCAGTTGCAACTTGTACTCGGCAAAGCCGGCTATATTCTTTTCCTTCATCTCGTTGTCGGCTTCGGGTATGATGTTCTCCTGGTTGTAGTTGTTACCGTGGCTCTGTGTGGAGGTGGCCTCCGATCCGGCACTCAACTCGCCTTTCCAGACGGGATAGCTCAATATCAGCTTACCTGCTGCCATCGTGTTCTTCTCTTTGCTGACGGTAGTGATAGGGCGGTCGCCCAGTTCCTGACTGTATTCCTGCTGATTAAGCTGGTCTTCCGATTCGCGTCGCAGTAAGGTGGCATTCAGGTCGATACCAAGTTTTCCTACCTTTCCAATATAGTATGTATTGAGTTCCCAAACTGGCCTGTCGAGTCCATCGATATCCGTCTCCAGAACGATGTCGCCGTAAAAGGCGCCGTTTTTCCGATAGTGCTGATTCATGGCATTCGTCATGTGCTCGAAAAGACTCTTTTGCGACGAGAAGCTCAAGCCTGCCGAATGGTCGGTGCTGAAATCATAACTCAAGCCAGCCTTATACTGGAACATCGCCCACCGGCTACGCAAGGGCAGGTCGGCACAGATGTCGAACATATCCTTACTGATGTGCAACTCCTGCTCCAAGTCCTGGTCATTGCTGTAGTGCTCCCAGTCGAAGGCGACGTTGGCAAAAGCTTCCAGTCCGCCCGTGCGATACTTCAGCGTCAGGTCGTCGTAGTTGTTCCAATGGTTGTTGCGCCACGTCTGACTGGTAGCCATCAGGCTCAGTCCGTCGCCCTGGGGCTTCAGCGTCTTGATGCGGATGACGGCGTTTACCTCGGCATTGTATCGGGCACCAGGAGAGGTAAGCACTTCCACGCTCTTGATGTCAGTAGACTTCAACTGCTTCAGGTCGGCCATATTGCGTACCTTTTTATTATTAATATAGATTTCGGGCTCGCCCTTGGACAGCACCTCAAACTTGCCGTCCTTGCCCTGAACCAGCGGAATCATCGACAGCAGGTCGTCGGCATTGCCCACGTCGTGGAGCAGCGAGTGCTGCACGTCCACCGTCATACCGCCATTGACCATCTTGTACTGCGGAATTTCACCCTTGACCTCCACACCTTTTATCATATAGGACTCGGGCTGCAAGGTGATGGTGCCGATGTTTCCTACACTGACATTCCGGGTAACGGTCTTATAGCCGATATACGACACATTCAGGGTGATGCGCTGGGCCTTGCAGGGAATCACGAAGTCGCCATTCTCGTTGCTCACGCCACCGTTGATAAACCCGCCGTTGTGTAGCGAGATGTTGGCGAACTCTATAGGATTGCCGCTTTCATCCACCACATGGCCTATCACCTTGGTATCTTCCTTCTGGGTACACTCTACGAAGATTTTGTTGCCATCATAGGTCACCTTCATCGGATAGAAGCCGATGACCTCGCGGATTGCCTCATTGACAGGCAGGTCGTTGAAATGGCTGGTGACGGTAAAGTCCTCCAGTTCGTCGTAGATGAAATAGATGGTATAGTCGCTGGTGGCAGCGTTCAGGTCTTCAAGCACTTTCGACAGTGACTCGTTCTGATATTGGCGGGTTATCAGCTGTGCCTGGGCACACAAGGTCAGTACACAGAGCAGGGCTGTGAATATATACTTTTTCATAATGGTAATGGCTTGAGGTTATTCTACTATCAGTTTCTTGTTGTCGCGAGTGATGTGGATGCGTTCGAACTTGTTGAACGTATTGATGATGTCGTCTATGCCTTGTTTCTTGTCCCATGTGAAGTAGAGACGGATATGCTTGCAGGCCTCGTTCCGGTAGACAGGTTCCACCTGATAGAAAGTTGTAATATCGTTCAGGATGGTGGCCAACTCTGCGTCTTCGTAAACGACGGGCTTCGTCATGGTGCTGTCCTGCTCGGCAAGTTCATGGCTAATGTTCTGGGGCTTGGCATTCACGATGGCTTCTGTAGCTTGTTCCTGAGTTTCCTGCGAACTGCTGCCGAATATCTGTACGGCAGCGTAGGTAATGCCGGAGAGCATCAGCACACCAATAAACAGGGCTGCGATCTTGATGAAAGGCAATCTCTTATCTTTGAGCTCCGACCTCTCACCTCCAAAATGTTCTGCCTCAAACTTCGTCCACTCTTCATCAATGATGTCCGATGTGTCTATATCGTCATCGTGGAGGGATTCTTGGGCATACATCTGCTGTAGGAGCTGTTCCAGTTTGTCATTTGATTCCATAACCTAATGATTTAAAATGATCCTTTAATTGCTTGAGTGACTGCGACAGATGGTTGTGAACGGTAACTTCGCTGACCTGCAGCACGTTGGCTATCTCGCGATACTTCAGTCCCTGCTGATAGCGCAGACGGAGTATCTGCTGCGAGAGCTTAGGCAGGCGAGCGTCGATGTAACGGTGAAGCATCTGCAGTTGTTCTTGTTCTGCAGTCTGTTCCGGCGTAATCATCTCTACCACGACGGCCTTCTGCATCTGCTGTTCTTTCTGCTTGTGCACGAGCAGATTGATGCAGCGATTGCGGACGCTTGTCAGCAGGAAGGCTTGGAGCGTATCCGACTTCAAGTCGGTGTTACTCTTCAGCAGAGAGGCGAACACGTCGCTCACCACGTCCTTGCTTTCCGCATCATCGTTCAGCATCTTCCTGGCAAGTCGGAACATCCCATCGTAATGATGCCTAAAAACCTGTTCAAATTCACGTTTGTCTGTCATCTGTTTTTTGCAGTCTTTTTCTCTTAATACAATCGAACACTCCGTTTTCCTAAGCAAAGGTACAACTTTTTTTGTATTATCTTTGTTGTTAAGCAGGAAATTACACCATCATTCTTTCCAATTTTGCCTTCCATTTCTCCCAATGTGGCATTTCTTTAGTAAGAAGTGCATAGAACTCTTTAGTGTGATTTCTATGGACGAGATGACATAGTTCATGCGTAATCACATATTCTATGCAACATCTTGGGACACAGATAAGTCGTGGATTAAGGAAGATTTGACCATCGGCAGTGCAATACCCCCAACGCTTATCCATCTTCTTAATGGAAATGCTTTGAGGTTTCACACCATATACGGAGAACTGCTCAATAATAGGCTTCGCATATTCCAGGAATTTGATGTTTGCCCGTTGCCTATACCATGTTTGCAATAACATACTCGCTTCTTTCTTGTGCCGACACTCTATCTCAATGATATTGTTCTGGTAGTGAACGGCATTGGCATTACTTTCATTCACTCTTAGCATATATTGACGTCCCAAATAGAGGTGTGACTCTCCACTGATATACTGGCGTTTAGTCGTGGGGATGCCAAAGGATTCAAAGAACCGCTTTTGTCGGAGAATCCAGTTGGCTCTTTTATGTACCCTCTGCCTGACAGCTTCTAATGTAGCATCAACTGGGGCTTTAAGATAAACAGTGCCATTAGGATTGACACAGATACTCAGTGTCTTCCTCCGTACATATTCTATGTAATAATCAATGGTGGTTGCTCCATATTGGATGCTGTCTCTCGTTATCTGATCCATATCTTTGCTACATCTACACAACCATCAATGATTACATCCATGTCATCGAATGAGAAATCAAGTCCGTACTTTCGCTTGATGTTGTCTATCAGTTCATCTTCCAGTTCAATCTTCATTCTGCCAATAGTATCACTTTTTGACTGCCAATCTACCAAAACGGCATCATCTACAATTACCGTCCTGCGAATGATATTATCGAATGCTTTTGTTGTCGCCAGAGCCATTTCACTCACAGATTGTTCAGGAAACAACCGTTTGTAATTCTCCAATGCAATACCGAAATAAGCTTTAGCAGCATTGTTGTGTTCCAATTCCGCAGGCAGTTCACTATCCGTATGGTTCAGTACATCCTCCTTATACCGTTGCATCCTTTCCAAATAATCATTGTCGCTTAATCGCCCTTGTTCGTATGCTTCAATGGCTTCTTTAATAAGCTGTGAGAACTTCTTATAGAAAGCTGGATCAGAATCCATATTCTCCTTGATATACTTGGCGGTACGAGACGCTATCGTATCCGCTTTTGCTGCAGTGCCAACAACGCTGTCAACCTCCTTTTGGAAGTTCTCGGTATCAAAGATGTTGACCAACTGGGTAATCACTTTCACCTCATCACTCTCCACGTGACGATTTATCAACTTCTCAATTCGAGCCTCATACTTTTTATAATCTATAGCATCAGAATAGCGCAGTTGGACAGAAGTGCGGAGCTTGGCAAACATCCTCAGATCTTCCTTATAGTGCTGGATGGTTTTCTCTTCTGTGTGTTCAAAAAACTCTTTTGTGGAAAGAGCTAATTGTAGTACAGACGAGAAAGCTGTCAAACGGTCATAGAACTCATGTCTGCGATCTTCCATCCGCAATGATTGTGCGTATGCCTCCAAATCCCGTTTGTTGGGAATCGTCTTAAACATATCCCACAAATCAGCACTCTTCTGTGGTAATTCGGCTATTTTATCATTGACAGGTGCCAAAGTTTCCCGGAATACTTTTTTGTCTTCTTCATCGTATTCTGAATAAGTACTCAGCGCATCATCTAAATCTTGCAGCACTCCATAGTAGTCAATGATATAACCATATTCCTTGTATTCACGGGTACGGTTCACACGGGCCACTGTTTGCAATAGGTAAGCACCGGTCAGATGTCGGTCAATATACATGACGGTGACTTTGGGCTCATCGAAACCTGTTGTCAACTTGTCTACCACAATCATGATTTCGGGCGCATCGTCACTCTTGAATCTATTGATGAGATTTTCCTGATACTTCTTGGGTGTACCGTGCTCATCCATCATCTGTTTCCAGAAAGCCTTTACTTCTTCTGGGGTTCCACCGTATGCCGTTTCTTCGCCCTCACGGGTATCTGGTTCTGTGATAAGCACCTCGGATGTCACTTTCCCAATCTCATCAAGATATTTCTTGTATAGAATAGCTACTCGCTTCTTGGGCGTTACCAGCATGGCCTTTGCCTTGTACGTCTCATGCTGCCATCTGTTGGCGAAATGCTCAGATATATCCGTAGCAATAGAATAGATACGCTGCTCCGTCTGATTCAGGATGTCCGTTCGCGAGAATTTCTTTTTGAGGTCAACGGACTGTTCTTCTGTCAAATCCTCACACACACGGTCAAAGAAGCTATCGATGGGGCCTTCTGTCACAAACTGGGGTACAATGCGACCTTCATAAAGCAGAGGTACGACAGCATGATCCTCAACGGCCTGCTTGACCGTATAGACTGGTTTAATAATACCACCAAAGGTAAGTGCTGTATTCTTGTCTTTCTTCATCAGAGGCGTACCCGTAAAGGCTATCCTACAGGCATTAGGCAGCACACGGTTCATCTGTATAGCCATTTCCTTATACTGACTGCGATGCGCTTCATCAATCAGCACAAAAATGTTCGGGTCGGTCAAATGTTGCTTGATTTTCTTGATGGCTGTAGCAAACTTGTTGATGATAGTTGTAATCACGGAGTCGGTATTGCTTTCCAACAGTTCCACCAACATCTTACCCGTTGTGGCATTCTCTACATCCTTACCGCATTTGCGGAAAGTTTTGGTAATCTGAGCATCCAAGTCTGTGCGGTCTGTCACTAAAACGATGCGGGGATTCTGCACGACAGTAGCAATCTTCTGCGCCAGCATCACCATCGTCAGCGACTTGCCACTGCCCTGTGTATGCCAAACCACACCACCATTGCGTTTACCAGCATCAATGCGCTTTACCCGTTCAACAACTTCCTTTACCGTGAAGTACTGTTGATAGCGGGCCAATTTCTTGATACCAGCATCAAACAAGGTGAAGTGATAGGTCAGTTCCAACAATCGCTCAGGACGGCAAAGATTATAGATGTATTCATCTTGTGGGGTTGGTATACGCACCTCCTCACAACCCTCATTAACATTATCCAATAGCCGTTTCTGATACTCCAGTTCCTCTTCCTTATTGATGAACATCTCACGCCATTTTCCCCAGAACTGAGCAGCAGAGCCTGTAGTGCCATAGCTGCCGAAATTATTCCCTACTGCCAACAGCAGACAGCTATAGACATACAATCCCCTGATGCCATCGTCTTTCTGATTGCGCAGGTGTTGTGAAATGGCCTGTTCCTCTGCTCCTTTAATGTCTGGACGTTTACATTCGATAACTACCAAAGGGATACCATTCACGAAAAGCACAATATCAGGGCGATAAGTGTCTGACGAGCCTGTGCGGGTTACGGCAAACTCCTCTGTCACATGATAGACATTGTTCTCCGGGTGTTCCCAGTCAACATATCGCATCGTATAGCTTTTCTTGTCGCCATCGATGCTCTGTTCAAATGCTTTGCCCAATGTCAGCATGTTATAGACTGCCTCATTACCACTAAGATAGCCACCCTCCATAGGCACATTCCTCATAGCGATTACACCATTCTCAATGTTCTGTTCTGAAAAACGTGCTTCTTTACGTGAACCTATTCTAATAGAGTTCAGTTCTCGAAGTTGTCGCCTCAACACTTCCTCTAACAATACGTTGGACATCTTGCCACCTCGCATCGTCAAAGCCTCATCTGGCGAGATATATTGATATCCCAACTTTTGTAACAACTCTATAGCCGGCCTCTGGCTGACATCGTTTTCCTTGAATGATATTCTATCCATATTTGACCTATTTTTCTATTTCCCAGTGCCCACTATAACCGCTTCCCACATATTTGATATGGGAGAGTTTTAGGATGTGTCGTTTAATAGTTGCTACTCCTTTATTACTCAAACTTGCCAATTCCTCAGTTGTCACTTTGGGATTTTTCTTTATCTGAGTCTCTATCCATACATCGAGGTTTTCACCTTGAGTATCACCTTGAGTATCACCTTGAGTATCACCTTGAGTATCACCTTGAGTATCACCTTGGGGGACATCTTGGGGGACATCATCAACTGTTGAGAAAACATTCACTTCAAAAACGGTTAACTTGGAAACATCAAAAACAGCTTCCTTGTTGTTGTTTTCTCGAAGCATTTCTTGAACACGCCTGATACCCTGATTAAACATATTAACGTACTTCATCTCCTTCATGGCTTCTGCTATGATAGGATTCCGATAGTCATTAACTGTTGGGAAATTCTCTGGACGGGCCTCACCATACAGACCGCCTGCATTCATAATCTCGATGTGGTCGTCAAACTGATATAGACGAACAGGCATATTCGACTGATAATCACGGTGCATGCACGCATTCATCAGCAATTCACGTAGCGCATTGTTGGGATAGTTGATGACTGCTTTTTCCCGAAACAGACTTATGGCAACAGGCCTTTGAGTGATAATGGCATTGCTTACAAATAATTCCAATTCGGGCAGAAGCCGATGGAGTGGTCCTTGGAATCGCTTTTCATTGAGTACCTGCCCTCCGATAGTTTTCCCAGCAAAGCGAACATATTGAATATAAAAGCCTGGCAAGAAATGACGTGGATTATTGCCGAAAAGAATAATGGCTGCATTGGTAGGACAATCATGTGTCTGGTCATAAAGATGTATAGAGGCTAATTGTTCCTTCATGTCACGCTTGTCGTTGGCTAACACTTCTGTATCAATTACCTGTGGAAGATAGTCCTGTTTGATATAATTCACATCAATATCATTGATGGTTGCCCCCAAACAAGGCATAGCATCAAAGGTCGCCATATACGAAGTCCTACGTTCAAATAATATTCGTTCTTCTGCTTCTGTGGCAATGTCTCGACGAGGACCAATGCGTACAAAGGTCCTTCCACGATAGCGAACGGGCGGGAGTAAAGATGGAGACACCTCAGCCACAAGCAAATCACCATCAGGAAACTCGAAACGCTCAACGGACATGATTGGTAATGGCAATATGTTTCCATCTGAACGGATGGCCGCAATCTTCTTCATCAAGGCATCATCTACTTTAAGCCCAGACAGCGTACCATTATCGTATGCCCCAATAATCAAGTATCCATTCTTTCTGGAGTTTGGCAGATCATTGGAAAAAGCACAAATGGCTTCCTGAAACTTATCCATGTCTCCAGTAGAGGTTGTACGCTCCACCCGATAAGTCTCAGTACTTTGCAATAATTCCTGTATTTCGTTTCTTGATATCATATGTATACAATTCTTATTCTTTCATATTTTACTTACATGCCACATTGAGGAAGTTAACCCCAAAATTAGTCAACTTAAACATTTTATGCTTATATCGATATGTTATTTTCACATCCCCATTTCCACCAACAGGATTTTGAATCATTGGATGTTTTTCGAGTGCTTCATATTTCGCAGGGTCGTTTAAACTTTGCCCAAATGGTATTTCAATCAGATTTAGACGAACAAGGTTGTCAATATATGCACAAATATTTCCTGGGCGTTCAAGTACATTTAAGTGATAATCAGTAAAATTCGAGATGATAGGGTGCCCTCCATTATTACCTAAAGAGAATTCTACATCAATTAATGGATGTATAACAACGACCATCGCTGGCAAATTCTTCAAATATTTTGCCTCATCAGGATTTAATTGTTTGATGATGTCTACATAGGAAGGATGCACTTGCCATTTCTTATCTGCATTCATAGAAGAAGAGAGAAGATTTGCGTATAAATCCCTCAATTCCTCACTATTTTGACAATAACTTATCTGTTGAATGGCTGGTATGGCCACATAAGGCTCAGGCTCCACAAGTTTGTCCTCTGGAATTTGTTTTACTTTTTCTTTAATCGCTTCTGCGGTTAACCGGAGGCTTTCTTCTCCATTGATAAGCCATTTTTCCCATCCACTTAGCGCTAATTTTATAGTACGCGGGAGAAAACCAAGGATTTCGCCAATCGGTTTTACAACAGGACTCAAAGCGTCTTTGTATACTTCTACTGCAACGCCTTTTGTTTGATCAAGTATTTCTTTTTCAATTTCAGACATAATAATCATCCTTAGCTTATTCTTTTTTTACCAGTTAATAGTTGCTGCATCAAGCCTTGCTTCTGGGATTGTAGGTTTACTAACTTGTCATTGGCGAGTTCTATCTCTTTGTGTGCATTGACTAATACAGATGCTATGGCATTTTGTTCGTCAATGTCAGGGATACTCATGTGCATATTAAAGAAATCAGAAGGAGTTACATTAAGTAAGCCATGTGCTCGTCCACCTTCATTAGCAACTTTCACAAGTTCTTTGTTAAAGATACCTGACTCACAATATTGCTCAAAAAAGTCAATATTGGCAGATGTCTTATCTTTCAGACGGAAACAAATATATAGAGTTGTCACGACAGCCTTGTCGAAAGTTTTTAAGCGTTTAATAGCTCCCATAGGATAACCATTAGAATAACTTTTGTTGTAACAAAACTCATCTTTATGGACTAGGAAGTAATTATCAAGAGTCTCACTTGCTACACTTTTATTAAAGAAGTCTGTCTGAACGACAAAGCCTCTTTGAGCAGAAATGGTTACGACATTTCTATTATCATCCTCATTTTTCCTTGTAACTCGTTCCGCTATATTATCAAGTTTAATACGTTTCCACTCCCCACTAAATCCTGGCAGCCGTTTTTTGCCTGTAAGGAGTTGTTGCATCAATGCACGTTTACGCAATATGAGTTTTTCAATCAATTCTGATTGTTTTTTTATGGCTACATCCCATGTCGTCAATACATAAGAAATTGCATTTTGCTCCTCAATATCAGGTAACAACAATGAGATTCTTTCGCATACTTCTCTATTTAATTTTGGCTGAGCAGTACCAGTATTATACTTGTCATATGAAAGAGACTCTAAATAATTGCAAATATAATAACGATTGTATCCCTTTTGGGTCTTTAATACATGGGCATGATTATTAACCCACACTTTTCCACTCACTAAAAAGGCTAATGGTGTACTCCGCATAATAATATTTGCACCATCTTCACCTAAAAGGATTAAATCATCATCAAAGATAAAATCATTAACATAATCGATAATACCAGATGCACCATAATAGGGATACGGACCTTGCATCTTTCCTCTATCTGCATCTTTAATGGGAATGCGTTGTGAATCAAGAAAAGTGCAGACCTCTCCCAACCTCTTCACTTCCCATTCTTTAGGAATGATGCCAAGTGGAGAGTCTTTATAGCCTTGTGGTATATGTTTGTCTTTGTTCATAACTCGATGTATCTACGGTTATTAAATCCATTGTGCTGTTCATTGTGGGCTATATATCCTAATTGATTAGCGACAATCTTTGTTCTCCCAATCTCTGTGTCAATATTCGTATGGGAGTGTCCGTAAATCCAGTAGTCTATAGAGGTTTCTACAATGAAGTTTCCCATTTCTACAGCAAAAGCACTTGATAATGTGCTACCTTGATGTTGGGGAGCAACAGCCTGCAAGGTCGGTACATGATGAGTAACTACAATAATATGCTCTGCATTGCTCTCTGCAACACTCTGCATGATGAATTGCTTACAGCGTTCATGCTCTGCATTGAAATCATCAGGTGTCAGTCGGTTGTCATTGAAGAGAATCTGATGGAAGTCATTAAGTCCCCTTTGTACTTGGAACATATCAACCTCTGGGATGTGTGACCACATCGTAGAAAGGATTAAATCTGTGTTGCCAAGATTCACCACCTTATTATAATAATAGCCTACGTTGTCACGAAGCATCCATTGCCAAGAGTCACCTCGTTTGGCAATATCACCATAATGATAATATTCGTGGTTGCCAGGAATCAGTAATACCTGTTGGTATGAAGCAGAAATCCAATCCAAGAACCAGTCGGGAACACCCTCGTCCAAGTACGCAGTATCACCAGCTAACACAAGGATGTCACCAGTCACTTCCAAAGGATGAGACTGGAGCCAAGCAGTATTTGCCGCCATCTCTAAATGCAAGTCTGATGCAAACTGTATCTTCATAATCAACTAATATCCTAACTGTTCTAAATACTCTTTCATCTTTACCTGCACTTCTGCAAGTTCGGTCTCTAACTGCTCTATTTCTTTCTGGACAGCAGGGATGTCAATCTCGGCTTCTTCCTCGTATGTATCGACATAACGGGGAATGTTGAGATTATAGTCGTTCTCACGGATGTCATCAGGGGTGGCGACAAAGGCATATTTGTCTTCTGCAACACCAAGGTCCAATTCGCCATCAACGAACTTACGATAAGTGGTAACGATATGGTCTATATCCTGCGGACGGAGTTTGTTCTGGTTCTTGCCATTCTCATACTCACGACTGGCATCAATGAACAATATGTTCTTGGACTTGCGGCCTTTTCGGAAGATAGCAATAGCGGCAGGAATGCCAGTACCATAAAACAGGTTGGCAGGCAGGCCGATTACCGCTTCCAGAGTATGTTCGTTCTCTAAGATGTACTGACGTATCTTGCCCTCGCTGCCTCCACGGAAGAGGACACCATGAGGGATGATGACACCCACCTTGCCCGTGTTTTCATCAGCAACCTCCAGCATGTGGCTGATAAAAGCCCAGTCGCCTTTACTCTTGGGAGGGATGCCACGCCAGAAGCGATTATAAGGATCACTGGCAGCTTCCTCGGCTCCCCATTTATCAAGAGAGAATGGTGGATTGGCCACGACAGTATCAAACTTCATCAGTTTGTCGTTGACCTTCAATTTGGGATTGCGCAGCGTATCACCCCATCGGATAACGGCATTGTCGAAACCATGCAGGAACATGTTCATCATGGCAAGTGCCCATGTGCTGCCGTTCACTTCCTGACCATAAAGTGAGAAGTTGTTGTTGTCCACTTCCTTACCCGCTTTAATCAGCAATGAGCCAGAGCCACAAGTGACATCACAGATACGGGCACCAGGCTTACTCTTTGTCAGTTTGGCCAATAGAGTAGAGACCTCTGCTGGCGTGAAAAAATCTCCCGCCTTTTTACCTGCCTCCCCTGCAAAGGTGGAAACAAGGTACATATAGGCGTCGCCGATAATATCGTTGTTCTCCAGATGTGACTCGTCTAAGTCTACATTGCGGAAGTCTTGCAGCAGATTCCTCAAACGGGCATTTTTCTCTTTTGGCTCACCCAGGTTGGCGCTGTTGAAACTGATGTTGCGGAAGATACTGCTACCGTCTTCACTGCTCATTTTCTCACGGTTAGCATCTTCAAGGTCTGCCAAAGCCTCATCAATGAGTTCTCCGATATTCGTCGCATTCCTATTGTCATAGAGGAAATCAAACGAACTTCTTGCTGGCACAACAAAACGCTCATGGCGCATGGCTCGTTCAGCACGCTCCTTGTCACCATTATATTTAACAAGGTAGTCGTTCAACTTCGACTTGTAGACATCACTCACGTATTTCAGGAACAGCATCGTAAGGATATAGTCCTTATACTGGCTGGGGTCAATAACGCCGCGAAACGTGTCACAGGCTTTCCAGACGGTGCGGTTGATGTCTTCTTGGCTAATCTTTTTTGTATCCATATCTGTTATTTGTTTATTTCATTCATTAATATCTGATTGGTAACTAAAACTCTTTTCTCTGCGATAGCTTTCAAAAGCCTTTCCTCTTTCTTCTGTAGTTCAGACAACTCAACTATACGTTGCTGCGTGTTTTTATCAGGGATGATAATCTCCAGATTCTCTAAAGTGGGTTTATGGATCATAGGTGTCCCGCTTCCCACTCTTGACGCCAGAATCTTTGCCACTACTTTTGGATGATTCATATACCAGCGCAGGTATTGAGGACTAACAATATCTGACCATAACCGTATGGCATATAATGTTGTGGAAGGTACGGCAAAGACATCAAGATCAAACACCTCGCATAAATAAGTACTTCCCTTTCCTGCAAACAACAAATCACCCTTTTTGAGCATATAATTATCCAATTTGGGAGCATAATCTATACGCGAAGCGGAATTCTCAGGTGAAGTCATCAAAATATCTTTCGCTTGTAAATATGCAATACCTCCAGTTGGAGATGGCTTTAAAAACACCCCAGAGATGACTTCTGCTATCTGTTTGAGATGAAAAATATTCTTAGTATTCGATATACTTTTATGTTTCATGATGCAAAGATAGAATAAACAATTGAATAGCCCAAATAATTTAAGGTTATTTTAGACTTTAGTATATTACATACTTTAGGAATAAGTATTATTCTCCCACTTCGTCCTTTTTCTTACGGAAAAGTAAGGCGGCAACGACGGGTGTCTAAAATAATGTGAAAGCAAGCGATTATTCACAAAAAAGTTGTACCTTTGCAGCATGACAACATTGATTATAGGATTACTGATTCCATTGCTGGGCACGATGCTCGGTTCGGCTTTTGTGTTTTTCATGAAGGATGAGATGTCCGTGCGACTCCAAAAGACGTTGCTGGGGTTTGCGTCGGGCGTTATGGTGGCGGCGTCGGTGTGGTCGCTGCTGATTCCTTCGATGGAGATGGTGGCAGACAGCGGACGTTGGTCGGTGGTACCCGCTACTGTAGGATTCCTGCTGGGCATGGGCTTCCTGCTGATGATTGACGAACTGACACCTCACCTGCATATCGGCACGGATAAGCCAGAAGGACCTCGTTCCCGACTCTCACGGACCGCGATGCTTGCCTTGGCTGTCACCATCCACAACCTGCCTGAAGGTATGGCTGTGGGCGTGGTCTTTGCAGGAGCCGAGAGTGGCATCTCGAATATCTCGTTAGCCAGTGCTGTTGCCGTTGCCTTGGGTATCGCCATCCAGAACGTGCCGGAGGGCGCCATCATCTCCATGCCGATGCGGACAGCTGGCAATTCCAAGTGGAAGTCATTCGTCATTGGCTCCTTGAGCGGTGCCGTCGAACCTGTCGGAGCCGTCGCCGTTTTGCTGTTGGCCTCGTTGCTGACGCCAGTCCTGCCTTACATGCTGG
>JAEEGL011938803.1_pt1 | contig 14660 bp, 8 predicted proteins | sample 9134231 | NCBI WGS metagenome assembly JAEEGL01 (sample SAMN16246548, study PRJNA631951) | gut metagenome | biome: gut microbiome; feature: rumen; material: fiber-attached | host: Bos | place: Iran: Karaj | collected 2018-10 | reverse complement strand
ACTGGTGGACAACGGACGCAGCCAGTGGATTGGCAACCCCGACCACTGGGAGAGCCTGAAATGCATCCGCTGCGGCAGCTGTATGAACACCTGCCCCGTGTACAGGCGCTCCGGAGGCTTCTCTTACAGCTACTTCATTCCCGGGCCGCTGGGTGTCAACCTGGGTATGCTGCGCGACTTCGAGGCCCACAAGGGCAACCTGTCGGCCTGCACCCTGTGTATGAGCTGCCAGAGCGTCTGCCCGGTGAAAATCAATCTGGGAGAGCAGATATACAAATGGCGGCAGATGAGCGGGGCGATACCTCCCGCAAAAAAGGCCCTGTGCAAAGGGATGTCAATGGTATACAACCATCCCCTGCTGTACAAAGCCGCCACCGGAGTCTTAAAACCGTTCCACAGTCTGGATTTGGAAAAAGATGAGTAGAAAAGACGAAATACTTGGCAGGATCCGCGCCGGAATAGGCACGCGCTACGATATGCCTGCGCTGGACGACATTGAGCCCATCACTTACCCCGACCCCCTGGCAGCCTTCAAAGCCTCTTCCAAGGTGGCCGGCAGCGAAGTCGTGGAGCTGGAAAGCGGCGACACTGTGGATTCGATAATCCGGGAGCGTTTCCCCTCGGCAAGGACCATCGCCTCCAACCTGCCGGAGGTATCCATAGCCAACCTCAACCCCGACACCGTGGAGAGCGCCGCCGCGCTGGACGGCACCGACGTGGGTGTCATCCGCGGAGAATTGGGCGTGGCAGAGAACGGCTGCATCTGGATTCCGCAGGCTATGAAAGAAAAGGCCGTCTGCTTCATCTCTGAAAACCTGGTGATACTGCTTCCCAAAGAGGCCATCGTGAACAATATGCACGAAGCCTACCGCCGCGTAGATCCCGGCCGGTACGGCTATGGCACCTTTATCAGCGGCCCCTCCAAGACCGCCGACATAGCCCAGACCCTAGTAATGGGCGCACAGGCCGCCCGCAGCGTAACTGTGATACTGATATGAAACCGTACATTTTAAGCATCGTCCTGATTCTGGCCACCGCCTGCCATTCTTTTGAGCCGTTCACCTTTGTCCAGATGAGCGACACTCAAATAGGTTTTATAGACGAGTCGCCGGCCTTTGCCCATTCCGATTCCCTTATGAAGGCGGCCGTGGATGCAGCCAACGCGCTGAACCCGGCCTATGTCTTCATCACCGGCGATTTGGTGGACAACCCCGCCGACCCCATCCAGGATTCGATATACAGGACCCGCCTTGCAGAGATCCAGGCCCCGGTCTATGAGGTTCTGGGCAATCACGACCGCCGCGATTTCGGCTTCCGCTTCTCATTTCAGGACAGAGGCTGCGCCTTCATAGGAATTGATTCCAACTGCATCAAAGACGGAGCCGAAGATGCCGAGAAGGCTCAGTTGGAGTGGCTCACACGGGAGTTGGATGCCGCAGCAGGTTGCAGATACACCTTCATCTTCCTCCACTGCCCGGTTGTTCGTGAGAAAGTGGACGAGCCGGAAGATTACTTCAATTTCTCAAACGAACAGCGCGCGCAGTACATTTCACTTTTCAAGGATAAAGGCGTGGACGTGGTCTTCGCCGGTCACACACATCAGGACTTTGACACCACGATAGACGGCATCCGCTTTGTCGCCGCCGGCCCTGTCGGCAACGCCCTGGGCCACGGCACCCCCGGCTACAACGTCGTCACCGTCTGGCGCGACACCGTCTCCATCCACTACACTCCCACCCCCGGCATCGATCCCACCGGCTGCCGGTACTGATTTACTCGCATCAAAGATTCTCCAAGAGGCTCGCCTGCGGCTCTGACTGCGCGGCAGCTTTACAAACTCCGGTTAGGGGCGGACGCGAAGCCCGGGACACAAAAAAGCCCCGTGGTGGCGCCACGGAGCTATTGATTCCGGTACCGGTCCACTGACTGGACCGATACCCCCAAAAAATGGCCGATACCCCAATCTGGTTCTATCTGCGTTTGCGGGTCACGATATCCATCGTGTCGCGGGCGATGACCAGCTCTTCGTTGGTGCAGACGACCATAGCCTTGACGCGGGAGTTGTCGGTAGAGATGATCCAGTTGTCGCCGTCTACATTGTCGTTGCGGTAGAGGTCCAGCTCCAGGCCGAGATATTCCAGGCCGCTGAGCACCTCGCGGCGCACGTTGCGGGCATTCTCGCCGATACCGCCGGTCATAATTATCAGGTCAACGCCGTTAAGCACGGCAGCGTAGGCACCTATGAACTTCTTGATGTCGTAGCAGCGCTTCAGATGAGTCATCTCGGCCCGCTTGTTGCCCTTGGCCGCAGCACCCTCCACGTCGCGGTTGTCGGCAGAGACTCCGGAGAGGCCCAGCAGACCGCTCTTCTTGTTCATAACATCGTTCATCTGGCCGGGAGTAAGTCCCTCCTTCTCCATCAGGAAAGTCACTACAGAAGGGTCGATGTTTCCGCAGCGGGTACCCATCGTCACGCCCTCGAGCGGGGTGAAACCCATAGAGGTGTCAATGGACTTTCCACCCTTGATGGCGGTGATGGAACTTCCGTTACCCAGGTGGCAGGTGATGATTTTCTTTTCCTTGATGTTCCAGCCCAGCGCATCGCAAGCCTTGCCCGCCACAAAGTTGTGACTTGTGCCGTGGAAGCCGTAGCGGCGCACGCCGTACTTCTCGTAATACTCATACGGCAGGGCGTACATATATGCGTAGTCGGGAATAGTCTGGTGGAACGATGTGTCAAACACCGTCACCTGCGGAATCTGCGGCATAAGCTCTGCTGCTGCACGGATGCCCAACAGCGAGGCGGGGTTGTGAAGCGGAGCCAGCGCACAGCACTTCTCTATCTTGGCAATGGTGTCTTCGTTTACCAGCGCTGCAGAAGAGAAATACTCGCCGCCGTGGGCCACGCGGTGGCCTACCGCATCGATATCCTCAAGACTCTTAAGGACACCTTTTCCGGGGTCGAGAAGCATCTCGAGCACTACGGAGATACCCTTGGAATGATCGTGTATGGGGAGCTCACGGAACACATCCTCGCGGGCGGGAACCTTGTGAGTGATGGTTGCATTGTCGCTGCCTACGCGCTCTACGAGACCTTTTGCCAAAAGAGAGAACTCGGTTTCGCCCTTGAAGTCAAGCACCTGATACTTGATTGAAGAGCTGCCGCAATTGAGAACCAGAATATTCATTGGATAATTATCGTTTGATTTGAGGTGCGAAGTTACTAATAAAAACTTATCTTCGTGTCAAATCAAAGACGGATATGAAGGGAAGATGTGACATGGCACTGTACGCGGCGGCGTTTGTGGCGGGAGATCTGGCGGCGGGGTTTTGCGGCAGTGCCGCACGGGGAGCGGCAACGGTCATTTTGGCGGCACTCACTCTCCCGGCGGCTTCTCTGGTGATATGCAAAAGGACGCTTGCGACGGCAATCGCAGCCTTCCTGATGCTGGGTGCACTGAATGCCTCCATCGGGCGCTATCCGGTGCCGCAAGGGCCCTTGAAACAACGTGCCGCTGCCACCAGAGAACACATTTCCACAGAGCTGAACTCCATTGCCGGCGCCGGCAGCGAAGGCGCTATCCTGAGCGCCATAGCCATCGGCGACCGAAGAAGGATTGACCGCACCCTTAAAGACGACTTCCGCAGCAGCGGTGCAATGCACCTGCTTGCCCTCTCCGGCCTGCACATCGGCGTCCTGTATTTCTTCCTTACTCTCACCTTTGCCCTGCTGGGCAACAGCCGCCCCGCAAGGCTGATACGCAAACTGTTGATACTCGCGCTGCTCTGGGCCTACGCCATAATCTCCGGGATGTCCAACTCCATATTGAGGGCGGTGATAATGATAACGGTGTATGAGGCGGGCGAACTCTTTGACAGTGACCGGAATCTGCTGCGGGCGCTGGCCATAAGCGCTTTCATTACCACCCTGTGGCAACCCGACGCCCCCTTTCAGATAGGCTTCCAACTCTCTTACGGGGCGATGGCCGCCATCTGTTTCATTTATCCTGCGGTGAAATCGCTGCTTGAGTGCCGCTCTGCCCTGATGGAGAAGGTTTGGAACACCGTTGCCCTGAGCATCAGCTGCCAGGCCGCCACGGCTCCGCTTGTATGGCTATACTTCGGCACCTTCCCGAGATACTTTATGATTACCAACTTCGTGGCGATACCCCTGACCGGTGCCTCCATATATCTTGCACCGATAGCCCTGGCAACAAAAAATCTCCCTTTTCTGGGAGATTTTTCGCAGGCTGCGCTGCATCTGAGCCTGAGGCTGCTCAGAACAGCCATAGGCATCATCGCCGGCCTCTAGTCGTTGCCGGAGCCGTCGAAGCAGTGGGTGCAGATGCACTCTTTGGGGAGGCCGATGGCCTTGACCACATTGTCCACGGAATTGAACTTGAGGGAGTTCATCTTGAGGTTGCTGCGGATGGCTTCCACCATCTTGCAGTAGCGGGGGCTGCCGTAGGTTGCATATTCCTCAAGGTTCTTATCGTGGGAACCCTCCAACTGCTCTATGGTGCGGCGGGTCACAAACTCCAGCGGCGACTTGGATGCCGAGAAATTCAGGTACGGGCAGGGATATACCAGCGGCGGGCAGCTGATACGGATGTGCACCTCCCCCGCTCCGTGACGGCGGAAAATCTCCACGTTGTCCCTCAGCTGGGTACCGCGCACGATGCTGTCGTCGCAGAACACCAGTTTCTTTCCCTTCATAAGCCCGTAGTTGGGTATCAGCTTCATCTTGGCCACCAGCGAGCGGGTCGTCTGGTCTATGGGCATAAAACTGCGGGGCCAGGTGGGGGTATATTTGAGTACGGCGTTTCGGAACGGCACCTTGGCGCCCTCCGAATAGCCGATCGCCATACAGTTGCCCGAGTCGGGGATCGGCGAAACCAGATCGGCCTCGATGTCGTCCTGTTCTCCCATCAGGCGGCCCAGATTGCGGCGCGCCTGGTCAACATTCACCCCTTCGTACGATGCGGCCGGGAAACCATAATAAATCCAGAGGAAAGAGCAGACGTGCAGCCTGCCCTCAGCAGGGAGAACCTGTTTGACACCCTCCTGGGTAATGAGGACCACCTCGCCGGGGCCCAGTTCCCTCTCAAAGTCATAACCCAGGTTAATCATACTGCAACTCTCGCTGGCCACCGCATAACCTTCTTCCTTGCGGCCTATCACCAGCGGGGTCCGGCCGTAAAAGTCGCGCGCTGCTATGATTCCCTTATCGGTGAGGATCAGCATAGTGCAGGAGCCCTCCATCTTGCTCTGGGCCAGGCGGATGCCCTCGGCGAAAGATGCACCGCGGTTTATCAGCTGCGCCAGAAGTTCCGTGGCGTTGGTGGAACCGTCGCTGAGCTCGGTAAAGATCTTGCCCTCCTTAAGGACATCCTGTGCCAGGGAATCTATGTTGGATATCTTCATCACGGTGCAGATCGCGTATCTGCCCAGATGCGAATGGACCGCTATAGGCTGTGCCTCGCTGTCGCTTATGACACCGATGCCTATGCGCCCGTCAAACTTGGGCAGGTCCTGCTCGAACTTGACCCTGAAGTAGGACTGCTTGAGGCTGTGAATGCTTCGCTTGATTATCCCGTCGGAATTGATGACGGCAAGGCCGCCGCGCTTGGTTCCCAGGTGTGAATGGTAGTCCACACCGTAGAACAAATCAGTTATACATTTCTCTTTGGAGACGACTCCGAATAATCCACCCATATACTGTCTATGATTGTCGGGGCAAATATAATAAAAAGGGCGGCCGTTCGGCCGCCCTCCTGAAGATTATCGCTATTCTGTTGCGTCGTGGAATATCTTGTTGTACTTCTCGTACTGAGCCATATATTCATCGCTCTGAGTGCGGAAGCGGAAGTAGATATTCTTGAGGTACTCTGCGATGGCTACCTGGAGCTCCAGGTCGCCGCTGGCGAGTTCGTATGACTTTTCAAACGGTTCGATGGCCTTCTTGAGAGAGTTGTTGACCTCCTCAATGAGGGCGTTGTATTTGGCATCGTCAAGCTCTGCGTTTGCCTTGTCCTGATATTCAAGGGCCTCCTCGTAGAACATAATGCCTTTGTTCACGATACCGTAGATATAATTGTTGTCAATTTCATACGACTTCTGGAAGAGTTCCAGTGCAGCCTCCTTGTTGCCCAGCTTCTTGTTGATGTCGCCCTCCACATAGTAGAGACTAGCGTTGCCGGGTTCGTTGGCCTGAGCCTGATGGATCAGTTCGAACAGCTTGCTGCTGTCGCCGCCCGTATCAAGGTTGTAGTTGATCAGGCCCACAAGTACCTGCTGGTTCTCGGGGTATGCGGCGAAACCCTTTTCAAGGATATCCTTGTAGTTGTCCATTTCACCTTTGGCGCGGTAGATCTCCGCCATGATGGCGTAAACCTCACCCTTGGCGGCATATCCGGCATCCAGGGACTTCTTGAGGAGTTCGAGAGCCTTGTCGCCCTTGCCGTTGTCGCGGGCCATCAGGGCTGTATAGTAAACGGCTATCGTATCCACGCGGTTGAGGATTGCATTCTCGGTGCTGTGGTAAGCCTTCTCAAAGAATTCCTCGGCCTTCTCTTTGTTGCCTGCCATATAGTAATAGAGGCCGGTGTTGTGATATGCGGTGTGGATCTTCTCTGCAGTCTCGGGATACTTCTTGTTCTTGAATGCATATTCATCCAGCTTGTAAGCCTTGAGCAGCGCATCTGAGCTCTTTGCCAGGGCATCTTCCATAAGCGGCTTCTTCACCAGCCAGAACTGGACGACTCCGTTTGCATCGTAGTAGATATCCTTGTCTGCATAGCAGTCCACCGTAAAGGTCTGGTCGCCCACGGTGCGCTCTTCTGTGGTAAACTGCTTGCCTTTTGCCAACAACTGTACCTCGTAGCGCTGTGCGTTGGGATATACATCTGAATTGGGATAGTCATAAATGTCGTAATATGCCTGCGAAAGTTTGAGCCAGGGCTCGTAGGTACCGGCCTTTTTGGGGTTCTGCAGGCTGGTTTCGAGTTTTGTGGCATACTTAAGAAGGTCAGCCTCTTTCTTGGAGAGGTTCTGTGCTGCCAGAGGCATTGCCATCGCAGCAACCAGCATAAGTATCACTATGCGTTTCATAATCGTTTGGTTATAAATTAATAATGTTAATTACCAAATTATTGCTCATCCTTAGGAGCCTCGTCTTCGCTGCGGGGCACTACGCAAACCGACGCTATCGAATCCCCTTCCCGCAGATTAATCAACTTGACGCCCTGCGTTGCGCGGCCCATCACCCTCAGGCTCTCTACCGACATCCTGATGGTTATGCCGCTGCGGTTGATAATCATCAGGTCATTGTCGTCCGTAACATCCTTTATAGCAATAAGCGCGCCAGTCTTTTCGGTGATGTTGATGGTCTTGACGCCCTTGCTGCCGCGGTTGGTGATACGGTATTCCATAACGTCGCTGCGCTTGCCGAAGCCGTTTTCGCTGACCACCAGTATCTGCGGCCTCTGGTCTTCGGGAAGGGCGGCATCCACGCACACCATACCGACAACCTCGTTGAGGGACTCCTCGTCGCCGATGTCCATACCGCGGACACCGATGCTGGTGCGACCCACTGCCCGCGCCTTGCTCTCGTGGAAGGTGCACAGGCGGCCTTCGCGGCTGGCCAGGGAGATATAGTTGTTGCCGTCGGTGAGCTTGGCCTCAAGCAGTTCGTCGCCCTCGCGGATAACGATGGCGTTGACGCCCTTGCTGCGCACGTTGGAGTAAGCCTTGAGGGTGGTCTTCTTGAAGGTACCCTTCTTGGTGACCATAACCACATAGTGGCTCTCCAAGAAATCTGCATCGGAGAGGTTGCGGACATTGATATAAGCCTTTACGCTGTCGCCCTGCTCTATGTTGAGCACGTTCTGGATGGCGCGGCCCTTGGAGGCCTTGACCCCTTCTGGAATCTCGTATGTCTTGAGCCAGTAGCAGCGGCCCTTGGCGGTGAAGAACATCATAGTGCTGTGGTTGTTGGCCACATAGATGTGCTCTATGAAGTCTTCGTCGCGGGTGGTGCTGCCCTTGCTGCCGACGCCGCCGCGCGCCTGGGTGCGGTATTCACCAAGCGGAGTGCGCTTGATATAGCCCAGATGGGAGATGGTGATGACCACGTCCTCGTCCTTGTAGAAGTCTTCGGGATTGATATCGTCGGCGGTGGGAGCAATCTCGGTGCGGCGTTCGTCGCCGTACTTCTCTATCAGCTCCTGCATCTCGTCTTTGATGATGGCCAGCTGAAGTTTTTCATCGGCCAGTACCTCGCGCAGATGATGGATAAGTTTTTCCAGGTCGTCGTATTCCGCCTGAAGCTTGTCACGCTCCAGTCCTGTGAGCTGGCGCAGACGCATCTCCACGATGGCATCCGCCTGCGGCTGGGTGAAGCCGAATTTCTCCATAAGCCCGTCGCGGGCATCCTGGACGGTCTTGGACGCACGGATATGCGCTATGATAAGGTCGATGATGTCCAGCGCCTTCAGCAGGCCCTCCAATATGTGGGCGCGCTTCTCGGCCTTGTCCAGATCGAACTTGGCGCGGCGCACCACCACTTCGTGACGATGGCGCACGAAATAGTGGATGAGGTCCCTGAGTCCCAGCAGGCGGGGCTTGCCGTCCACCAGGGCGATATTGTTGATAGAGAAACTCGACTGTACGGGGGTATACTTGTACAGGTTGCTGAGCACCACGTTGCTGGAGGCGCCCATCTTGAGCTTGATGACCACGCGCATACCCTTGCGGTCGCTCTCGTCGTTGATATAGGCGATGCCCTCTATCTTCTTGTTCTCTACCAGTTCCGCTATCTTCTCTATCATCTCGCGCTTGTTCACCTGATAGGGGATTTCGCTGATGACGATGGTCTCGCGTCCGCTGTCGGAAACCTCGATCTCTGTCTTGGAGCGGATCACTATACGCCCGCGGCCGGTCTCAAAGGCATCCTTTATGCCCTGCAGCCCCTGTATGATGCCGCCGGTGGGGAAGTCGGGGCCCTTGATGTGCTCCATAAGTTCCTCCACCGTGATGTCAGGATTGTCTATGTAGGCGCAGACCGCATTGCAGACCTCGGTGAGATTGTGGGGAGCCATATTGGTGGCCATACCCACGGCGATGCCGTTGCTGCCGTTCAAAAGCAGCACGGGGGCCTTGGCGGGAAGCACCACCGGCTCGGGGAGCGACTCGTCAAAGTTTGGCCTGAAATCTACAGTATTCTTGTCAAGGTCGGCGAGGATGTCCTCTGCCAGGCGCTCCAGTTTGGCCTCCGTGTAACGCATCGCTGCAGGGGAATCGCCGTCGATGCTACCGAAGTTGCCCTGGCCGAAAACCAGCGGATAACGCATACTCCACGGCTGTGCCAGACGCACCATCGCGTCGTAGACGCTGCTGTCGCCGTGCGGGTGATACTTACCAAGCACATCACCCACGATACGGGCGGATTTTTTAGTGCCCCCGCCGTAGCCCACGCCAAGACCGTCCATACCGAACAGCACGCGGCGGTGTACCGGTTTCATACCGTCCCTGACATCGGGCAGCGCACGTGAAACTATCACCGACATAGAATAATCTATGTAGGAGCTCTTCATCTCGCTCTCTATGTTTACAGGAATTATCCGTTCCTGAATTTCATCCAATTCTTCTTCCATTAATTCCGTAAAATTATTGTGTCTTGTAAGGGCGTAAAGTTAGTCATTTTTTCAGAGTCGTCAAAATGAAAATATCGCCTTTGATTAATTGATCCCATTGATTAACTTTGTAAGTTAAAGATATTATACGCAGATGAAGAAATGGGGTAAAGTCTTGATTGCAATCGTTGCCGCGGTGGTCGCCCTGACCATCGGTGCGGTGGCGCTGCTGCAGGTTCCCCGGGTGCAGAAAGCCATCTGCGACAAGTTGACCGGCATCGTGAGCGAAAAGACGGGGATGGACCTGGAGATAGGAGACATCCATTTCGCCCTGTTCGACAGGGTGATCGCAGACAACATCTCGCTCAGGAAAGACGGCAGGAGCATCTTGAACTGCGAAAAGGTTTCACTCTCCATATCGCCGCTGTCCATTCTGAAGGGTGACTTCAAGGTCAACAGGCTGTCGCTGGAAAACGGGGAGTTCTACCCCTCCAACCTTCCCGCGAAAGCCGAAGAACCCGAGAAAGACGACACTCCCTTCTCCCTGCCCGGTTTGAAGGCTTCGGTGGGCCACCTCAGAGTGAGCGGTTTCAAGGTGGTCAATTACAATCCTTCTGCAGAACACGTCAACCGGAGGGTCGATCCCCGCAGGGTCGACTTCAACGATATGAATGTCACAGACCTTGACATCGACCTGAGGAATGTCAGGTACGACGGAAAGTCGGCCTCGCTGGATGTCCGCGGCATCTCTTTCAGGGAGCAGGTCAGCGGGATGGAGCTGAAAAATCTCTCGCTGCGGGCGAAATACGACGCCACCGGGCTCCACGTATCGGATCTCAATCTAAACGACGACATCTCCAACATCAAGTTGCCGCAGGCCGACATCCTCTTTGACAGTTTCGACGATTTCAAGCACTTTGAGGACAGCGTCAGGATGGACGTCACTCTCAATCAGGCGCATTTCAACCTGGGGTCGCTGCATCATTTCGTGGACAGCATCTCCTTTATCAATCTGGATCTGATCATAGACGGACGCGTTTCGGGCACTCTTTCCGACATCCGCACCGAATCGCTCAAGGTTTGGTCAGGCACCCGTGCGACATTCCTCGACCTCGCCGCCCACCTGGTAGGTCTGCCCGACGCGCGCAACACTATGGCCACCATCCGGGTCAAGAACAGCCGTACCAATATGAGGGATATTGCAGAAATCGTGTCGCAGTGCACCTCAGACAAGAATTTCGATAAGAGCAGCATTTCCAGGCTGGCTCCCGGCACACAACTCTCCTTCCTGGGGTCGCTGAACGGCTTTTTTGAAGATTTCGTGGCTTACGGCGAGGTCAAGAGCAATCTTGGCGGATGCAAGGTGGATATTATCTGCCGCTCCGAGGGGAGCGCGGGATACGAGGTGCTCGGATTTGCCGACCTGGGCGATTTTGACCTGGGACGGTTCCTCCAGGCAGACAATATAGGAAAGGTCACCTGCCACGCCTCCGCATCGGGTTTCTTCGCCCCGGTCAAGGATAAGACCGAATATTACATAGACGAAATCACCATCCCCAAGTTTGAATTCAACGGGTACGCCTACAGCAATATCTCTGCCGCCGGCAATTGGAAGTACAACGAGTTCGAAGCCCGTGTGGTGAGTGCCGACCCCAACCTGAAGTTTATGCTTCAGGGCATTCTGGCACCTTCCAGCGCCTCCGGCAGCGACTTGTTCCATCTGAAGCTCTCCCTTGGGCACGCCGACCTGGCGGCGCTCAACTTTGACAAGCGTGATATCTCGAACGTCAAGCTCAATGCCGAAGCTGACTTCACCAACACGAAAGACGGCCGGCTGATGGGCAAGATCGACATCACCGACATCCAGTGCAAGAGTCCCGACGGCACGTTCGACCTCGACGACATAACGGTCGTCGCCATCAACGGCAAGGAGCGCTATATGCTGGCCATTGGCAGCGATATGTTCAGGGCAAGATACCGCGGCAGCGCCTTCGTCACCTCGATAATTCCGCAGGTAGAGGGACTGCTGATGCTCGGCAAACTAGACAACGTGGCCGCCCGGATGAAGAGCACGCCGGTGATGGGAAGCGACAGATACGACCTCAGCCTCAGGGTGCTTGATGCGGGCCGCCTGCTGGGATATCTGGCCCCCGGAACCCATATCCATACCGGCACTCTGGTAACGCTCCGCTCCGACGGCGACAGCACCGGCAGCGTCAAACTCCAGTCGCCTCTGGTGGCAACCGGCAACATTTATGTCCAGGACCTGCGGGGAGGTCTCAATTTCCGCAGGGAATCGTCTGATGCCGATATCGCGACCCAGATGATACGTATCGGCGACATAACCCTTGGCGACAGCCGTCTCAGGGCCGATTGCGCCGACAACAGCGTCCTGGCTGACTTCATTTTCTGCAATGACCCCGACTCGCTGGATTCGGGACATCTGAAAGCGCGTCTGGCGTTCCCCGACCCCAAGGAGAGCGACCAGAAGATGCGGGTATATCTGGACCACTCTTTCCTGAACACCGGCGGCCAGCGTTGGAACATCGACCCTTCTTCGGTTTTCCTGGCCGACAAGCACATCACCGTGGGAGGCGTGAACATCTACAACCGCAATCAGGGAATCTTTGCAAACGGAATACTCTCTGCCAGCGACAGGGATACCTGTTCGTTCAACATACGCAACCTGGACCTTTCCCTGGCCAACCTGATGATGAAGAACCCGCTTAACATCAGCGGTACGCTCAACGGCAGCGGCAAGGTGATAAGCATCTTCTCCCAGCCCGACGTGTTTGCCGACATTGCGGTTGACTCGCTTTATCTCGCAGGTGAGCAGATCGGGCACATAGAGGCCAGAAGCAACTGGGACGATACCCTGCACAGGGTCAACCTGCACGCCGTCAATATCCTGGAAGGTGAACAGGTGCTCGCTGCAAACGGGCATTACAATCCCTCATCAGGCAAGGTCGATGCCACCATCGCCGCCAGGGATTTCCCGCTGGGCATAACAGAGCCGTTCATTTCTACCCTTGCGACCGATGTCAGCGGCCATCTGACGGGCGACATAACGATTACCGGTCCGCTGAACAATCCCGACATCACAATGAAGCGGGGACACCTGCAATCTTTCAGGGCCAAGCTCGATTATACACAGGTGCCCTATATCCTGGACGGATACGTGGACATCGACAGCAAGAAGATACTCCTGAGCGACTTTACCCTCAAGGACGAAGACCACGGGACAGGCACGGTCGCCGGGACCATCACCCACGACCATTTCAAGGACCTGTTCCTGGACATACGGATACGGGTTCACGAAGCGCTGGGGTTCAACACCACCTACAACCAGAACGAAACCTTCTACGGCAAGGCGTATGCATCGGGCGGAATCAATATCGCGGGCCCGCTCAGTGCCCTGGCACTGAACCTCGACGTGGTCACCCAGCGCGGCACCGAAGTCAGCATCCCCATTAAATCTTCTGCGGCATCCCACGCGTCCGTGCTCACCTTCCTCGACAGCACCGCCCCCAAGAAGCGGGTCTCCCCCCTGGACTCGCTGCTCAATCTCCACCGTGTCAAAATCGACACGGAAGACGGCTCACAGCAGAGTGCCCTGAGCGTGTTCGCCCGCGTACGTGCAACCGACAACGCACGGCTTAACCTGGAGATAGACAGTGACAACAACGATGCACTTAGGGTAAACGGCAACGGCATTGTGGACCTTACCGTAAAAGACGGCGCATTCTCCATCCTGGGCGACTACACTGTGAGCGAGGGGGAATACAGCCTTGCACTGCTGGGGCTCGTGACACGCGATTTCAGTCTCGACCGCGGAAGTTCGATCCACTTTACGGGAGACATCATGCAGTCGGAACTCGATATGACGGCCGCATACAAAACCAAGGCATCCATCTCGCCCCTGGTTGCCAGCAGCGGTGAATCATCGATCCGCAGGCCGGTCAACTGCGGCATAAGGATTACGGACAAACTCTCGAATCCGAGTCTTGGCTTCAACATCAAGATAGACGACCTCGACCCCACCGTAGAGGCGCTCATAGACGGGACGCTCAACACAGAAGAAAAACGGATGCGTCAGTTCCTGGCGCTGCTCATTTCGGGTTCATTTATCCCCGACGAGCAGAGCGGCATCGTGAACAACACCTCGGTATCTTATTTCAATGCTACCGAGATTATGAGCAGCCAGCTTAACAGCATCCTCTCGCAGCTGGGCATCCCCATCGACCTGGGGTTCAATTACCAGCCCACGGAGACGGGACAGGACATATTCGACGTGGCCATCTCCACGCAACTTATGAACAACCGCATCAGTGTCAACGGCAACATCGGAAACCGGCGTTATCTGACCAGCAACCGCGACGACATAGTGGGTGACATCGATGTGGACATCAAGCTCGGGCGCCGCGACAAGACCCGGCTGAGGCTCTTCTCCCACTCGGCCGACGAATACAGCAACTATCTTGACCAGACCCAGCGCAACGGCATCGGTATCTCTTATAAGGAAGAGTTCAATTCGTTCAAGGACATTTTCCGCAAGAGACGCCGTCCCCAGGGTCAAAAAAAGGGAGACGCCCCGCAATGGGCACCTCCCGGAAATATCGATCCTTCAAAATAATCAGTCCATAGAATCCTGCTGCATTGTGAAGAGGAACTCCTCGTTGTCGCGGGTGCGTTCGAGGCGGGTCTTCATAAACTCCATAGCCTCCACCGAGTTCATATCGGAGAGATACTTGCGCAGTATCCAGATGCGGTTCACGTGGTCGGGGTTGTAGAGCAGGTCGTCGCGGCGGGTACTTGAAAGGGTAACGTCCACGGCGGGGAAAATGCGCTTGTTGCTCAGCTTGCGGTCAAGCTGGAGCTCAAGGTTGCCGGTACCCTTGAATTCCTCGAAAATCACGTCGTCCATCTTGGAACCGGTCTCGGTGAGAGCCGTTGCGAGGATGGTGAGGGAGCCGCCGTTCTCTATGTTGCGGGCCGCGCCGAAGAAGCGCTTGGGCTTGTGCAGCGCGT
>JAEEGL010904172.1_pt1 | contig 14660 bp, 8 predicted proteins | sample 9134231 | NCBI WGS metagenome assembly JAEEGL01 (sample SAMN16246548, study PRJNA631951) | gut metagenome | biome: gut microbiome; feature: rumen; material: fiber-attached | host: Bos | place: Iran: Karaj | collected 2018-10 | reverse complement strand
CTTGCCGCCAATGGCCGAGGCCAGGGGATTTTCGGCATTGGGGTCGTCACTGTCAGAGCAGGAAAAAGTTGCAGCCAGACCGCACAGAGCCAAACAGGCTACAAGGATTGTTTGTCTTGTCTGTTTCATATTGCTATTTAATTATTGGTGTTCTTGGGTATTCTCTTGGGTTCGTTGGGTGTGTAGCCCTCCGTGAAGACGCTCATCGTGGCGGGGCGCTGCTTGTTGGCCTTTATCCATCGGCTCCAGCCGGTGGCCTTGTCGAAGGCCGTCTGCTCGTAGGTGTTGGCAAAGGTGTTGCGCCAAGATCCCTCTTCGTTGGGTTCGTCCTCTAAATATGACATGATGGTTCCGTCGGGTTTGAAAACGTAACTCTCGTAGAGGTACCATCCTTCCTTGCCGCGCCTCCAGTCTATCTCCTCGTACTGGCCTTCCCATCCGAGCAGTACCGAGCCAAGGATGCCCTGTGCTCTCAGGTAGGCGCAGGTTTGATGGGCGACGATACATTCTTTGTCGTAACACTCCTTCATCTCGAAATAGGGAGCCTCCAGTTCCGGCACCTTGGCTGCCAGCATCAGGTAGTAGATGAACAGGTCGTAAAATGGCTCAGCTCTGTACACCTTCAAGGCGTTTTCCGTGACGTAGTCGATGTTCTGGCGCACCTCGTCGCCGCTCTGGTAGGCCTGCAGGAGCTTGTCGGTGAACGAGCGGACGTGCTTTCCGAAGGCATCGAGGCCACTGGTGCGGATGACCGTCATGTCGCAGTACGACTCCACGGTCTCGTCGCCATAGTTCTTGTCCCATTGTTCGACACAGGCCTTGTTGTAGGCTTTCAGTGCGCTCTCTGTGTCCTCGTTGCAGTTGGCCAGCAGGTTGGTGAGCACCGTATAGTTGCCGCCCCATCCTGGCACGAGGAACGCGGAGGCCACGATGTAGTCGGTGCTGCTGCTCAGTTCAAACAGATACTCCATGCAGTTCATCAGGCAGGCGTCGAAGTAGATGACCTGGGGCCTGATGCTGGCCTTGTCGAGGGCGTACTTCAGCGAGTTCATGGTGAGCTTGTCGCTCTTGGAGTCGTCAATCAAGAACGACCGGGTGGCGTTGGCGGGGGTATAGGGCGGTTCTTCATGGGGCGTGTAGCCTGCCCCGTGGTCGCTGAGCAACAGCACGTAGTGCTTGGCGGGACATGCCTTGGCGGCCCAGTTGATGAAGCTGGTGAGCGAGTCGGCAGTGGCGAAATGGTCGCTGTAGGAGCCGTGTACGTTGTCGGCCACCATCTGCTCTGCCACCGTCTTCTTGGGATCGACGGTGAAGCGGAAGGTGAAGCGGCATCTGTTCTTCCATTTCTCCACCCAGGGCTTCATCTCCGCCAGATATTCCACGACGTCGGCCTTGTCTTGCGGGTCGTCATAGTCGTCGGGGTCATAATTCAACTGGGCGTAGAGATCATTCTGGCTGCTGAACTTATACTGCACGGCAATCTTCACCTTGTCGTGGGAGGCAGGGTCGGCAGCATAGAACTGGGCTATGTTATTGATGATGTCGTAGTCGAGATTCGCGCCGCCGTAGCCGTAGAACAGGATGGCGTAGTCGGCCATCTCAGGCGACTGGGGCGACTCGGGTGACTGGGGGTTGTCGTCCTTGTCGCTGCACGCCGTGAACATTGTTGCGCCGCATATCAGAGTGGCGGCCATCACCCATTGCATCATTCGCTTCATATTATTACTCTATTTTCACTTCAGCAATTCATGTTCCTCATAGAAAGCCTTGGCATCAAACCAGGTGATGGCGGAGGAGTGTTCCTCGCCGCCGCCCCGGTAGATGACCTTTGCTCCGATCTTGGTCCAGGTGAGAAGCTCGTCGAAGGGCTGGCTCAGCCAGATATCCGCGCCTGTACGGACAATCTTATCGGTATCGAGGTTGTAGGGAATTTCCACCATGTCGGTCTCCAAACCCTTATAGTCGGCGGCACGGAATACCATTTCGTGCTGTTGGCCGTCCTTCTCGTAATAGCAGATGTAGCTCAGTTTATCGGTCAGCAGGTCGGTACCGTCGTCAGTGACGAGGGGAATAGTTAACACAAGCGCGATTTTACTGTCATTTGAGTTATAGTTCACATCGACCTCTGGTGCCGAGGGCGTCGCCGCAACCTCCTTCTTCTTCGTGAACACCAGGTTTCGGTAAGTTAAGCCCACGTAGGGATTATAGGTGCGATATGAAGTGTTGATGCACACTGTATTACTGGTACTGATGATGCCCTGCTGGGCGTCGTAGTCCAGGATGACGTCGGTCAGCCCGAATTTCCCGTTGTCTTTTTCGACAAGCCCCGTTATATAATAGTCTTCACGAGGAAACCCTTCTCTTTGAAATGAGCCGAAATACTGGAGGGATGGGATGGTGATGGTCCGATGGTCGGGGCTGAATGTGCCTTTTGACCATCCATTAGCATCATAGAGGAATTTCAAATAGACATCATTGCCGTCGAAACAGATGAAGACCTCCTCTATGCCATCAACATCTTTCACCAAGCTGTCTCCCTCGTCAGCTTTAACCAGACTCTCGTATTCGAAGCGGTATGGGCTGGCGGATATGCCGGCAGGAGGAAGGGTGGGGTCGGGAATAATGTAGCGCTCCTTGGTGATATAGGCATAGCTGAAACCGTACTCCACTCGTTTCTTGTCGATGCCATAGAAACCTATTGTGTTGTCGTTCTCCATGACTTTCTTATCGGCATCGTAGGTCAGGGTGATGTCATCGATTACTTCATCATCATCATAACCCACAAGAAGCACTTCCTGCCATTCTTTGTAATAACCCACGAACTGTCCTTTCTCAATCGTGATGATACTATTGGCCAGACGACCATGTACCCACGCCAGCGGCAGATCCTTGAGGAGTCCCTGAAGATAGACATCCTGCCCGTCGAAGGCTATTGTCACGCCATAGTTGAGGCTATAATCTTTGTCATCACTGCCCGTGATGTACCACTGCTCGGTGGTGAGCCCTTCCGGCAAAGTCACGACGGGTAGCTCCTTGAAGGAACCGGGCATCACCGTGACGCTCTGGATGATGGGGGAGTTGGGGATGAGGTGAGGAGTGAGAGGGTCGTCGGACTCTGCGATGAATAGAGTGGGAGCGCGGTCGTCCTCGTCCGCAGAACCGGGATCGTCATCTTCCTCATCAGCAGAAGAGGAGTCTGGGGTGGTAAGGATGCGCATCTCTGGGTCGAAAGAGAACTCAAGGTCGATGACCTCGGTTACTGCGGACGAGGACGTCTGCGCTCCCATAGAAGAGGCGGTTTCTGTATTCATGCCGATGACGTACCTTTCACCATCTTTGTCCTCGCCGACATACTGACCGCTCTTGAACAGGCAGGTGCCGGCATCGGTCAGCGTGCCCTTCACGAAACTCTCGGGGAACGACGGGGAGAAGCCGGCGACATAGACATCCTTGCCGTCGAAGGCCACCTGCACGTTCTGCTTGTCATAGAAGACTCGCTCGCCAGTCGTCGTATTCAAGACCTTTTTAGTCTGCATCGTGTAGCCTTTGCTCACCACACCCGACGGGAGCGTCACCAGCTTCCCCGGGGTTTCAGGTGGGGTGACAGGGGGTTCATCACTGTCCGACTTACACGATGTCATCAAACTCAGGCCGCAGACGAGGATTACAAATCCTCTTAAACAGATTACAAATCCTCGTTTCATATTTTCTGGATTTATGTGTTTGCTGGTACAATGTTTACCACGTCAATTCTCCCTTATAGAAATAGGCCAGCGTCAGGCGATAGGGGGCATCGTTGTCCGAGGCAGTGATAACCGAGCCAGAGTAAGCATCGTAGCATTGAGGCTTCTTCATGATGATGAGATGGGAAGCGGTCTCGCTCACCCAGAATTTCGATTGTATATCGATGTGCATCGAGGCTTCCTCGAACTTTTGAAGGAGACTCGGATTGTTGCGGAGAATGTCGAGCGCTTCTTTTACGTCTTTTGCCGCTGGGAACGGATAGCTGAAAAAACGCTCGCCGTCGATGAGGTTATCTTTGTCGTTCTTGCTGAAAGGCTGCCCATCAACTATAATAATGTGTTTTGGCGTGAACTGACCGAGCACCTTGGCAAGGATGCCACGCCTGCTCTCGGAGGCCTCGCGGATGACGATGTAGCGCGAGCCGACGAGCCAATCGTAGGATGTATTTCCGTTTCGTGTCAGCGGCGTTTCCGCCCTTGGGATGTTGACGATTTCGCCTACGTGCCAGTTGTTTGTGTTGTATTCCATATTTCTTGATTATCGTTTCCGAAGGGTATAGTTAGTTAAATCGAAGTAGTTGGAAGGATTCTGCGGTTTGCCGTTCACGCGGGTCTCGAAGTGCAGATGGGGCGTGGTGGCACGGCCTGTCTGCCCTACGAGGGCAATCACCTGCCCTGCCTTGACGTGCTGACCTACCTTGACGAGGTTCTTGGAGTTGTGTGCGTAGTAGGTCTCCAGGCCGTTGGCATGTCTGATGCGTATAAGGTTGCCGTAGCCCGACATGGTCTTCGAATAGACCACCTCGCCGTCGAAGGCGGCGTAGATCTTGTCCTTGGCCTTTGTCTTGAGGTCAACGCCTGTATGCTGCCGTCCGCCACGCTGGCCGTAGGGGCTGATGACCTTGGCCCCTGGCAGCGGAAAGCACCAATGCGAAGAGGCTGCCGCGCTTTCCGCCGGATAGACGGTGCGCGAGCAGCCTGTCAGCAACATAAGACCACAAATAAGAAATATACAGATGGCAGATGCCACCCGTCTTATGTCATTGGATGTCATTGTCGTTTAGAAGAAGAAGGTCGCGGAGAACTGCAGTGTTTTGGACTTGGGCTTGAGTGTGTTATTATTCTCCTTTGCCTTGTTAATTTCGCTCTCCAATTCACCAGTCTTGGCAATGCCGAGGCTATAGACAGCTCCCACCTCCAAGTGCTTGCTCAGCATGACACCGACACCGAAGTTCCAGTTGAACATCGACTTCTTCATCTGGAAGGTGTTGTGGTAGCTGCTGGTCTCGTTCCACTTGAACTCATCTTCACCGACGTTGAAGCCAACCTGTGGACCAGTGGTCAGATAAAGACCTGCCTCTTCGTTGAATTTGAGGTTCAGACGTAGGTCGACGGGCACAATGATGCTCTGACGCTTGATCTTCTCACCGTTCACCTTGCTGTTGGCCTGCTCATAGAACACCGATCCCTGGACACCAAGGAACGGCACGAAGTCAATCTTCAATGTGGGGCCAACGAAGAAACCAATGCCGGACTCCGACTTGACGGCATCGTCGTCGATGCTCATCTTTGTACTGTTAACACCACCCTTCACACCAAAAGCGATGCCCTGGGCACTTGCGGGCATCACGGCAAACATTGCCATAACTGCCAGTGAAACAAATAACTTCTTCATAATTGCTTTAGTTTTTTAGTTAAATACTATGTGTTGTGTTCTTTATTTGGTGCAAAGATAACGAAAAAAAGAAGGAAAAGACCTAAAAATGATGCACGCATTTGGGATTCGACCCAAATGCGTGCATCTGAAACGATATAAACACACGTTTTTTACATCTTTTCTTGCTGCTTTAGGAACTCAGCAGGCGTCATGCCGTACTGCCGTTTGAACTGTTCGCGAAGGTTGGCGGGTGTGAAGCCAACTTCGGCGGCGATGGCGGCGACGGTCTTTGAAGGTTCTTCACGGAGCAGCCGTAGCGCCTCCTCAACACGGATGGCATTGATGTACTGCGGGAAGGAAAGACCGTCGGCATACTCGGTCAGCAGGTCGTTCAGGGTGTGGCGGCTGATGCCGAAGCGGTCGCAGATGTTCTGGCGTTGCAGGGTGACATTTGAATAGAGACGCTGGGAACGGATGGCTGTGTCGATTAGCTTAAAGAGGTCGGAGTTACTGACCCCACCCCGCCCTTCGGGCACCCCTTCCCTACATGGGAGGGGAATGGCTGCGCCGTCGGTGTCCGCAGACACTTCCCAACTGCTATCGTCGGTGTCCGCAGGCACTCCCCTCCCATCAAGGGGAGGGGCAGGGGGTGGGGTCTGTAATGTCTCATTGATCATGCGCACTAGTACGCGGTTCTTCTCGCTGACGATGCGCTTCTGGCGGAAGAAATAGAGGGCAAAGGCGATGGCCAGCAGAGCGATGACGGCAACGGCGAGGCTGACGATGCGGGAACGTTCAGCCTCGGCCTCCTTCTCCTGAATCAGCAACTGTTGTTCCTGTGCATGGTAGCGGGCGGCGTAGTCGTGAGCCTCACTGCGGTGCAGGCTGTCGCTGACGGCCTTCGAGAGGTTGGCATAGCGGGTCTGATAGTCTAATGCCTCAGCAATATTTCCCTTTGCACGGGCTGCTATGGCGCGATTCCGAAGAATGATGGCATAGTCCTCGTTGAGCGTGTCGCCCGCCATGCGTCGCTCCAGTTCGTCGTTAGTGGCCAGCGCCTCGTCGTACATGCCCAATGCCATCTGCGTGGGGGCAATCATGCGGCGGGCGGAAAATGTCTTTCCGTAGTCGCTGTTGTCAAAGAGGGAAAGGTAATACAAAGCCTCCCCCCCAGCCCCTCTCCCAGGAGGGGGGCTGGGGGGGAGGCTTTCGGGCATGTGGCTATACGCTGTAGCCAAAAGGCCCCATGCCTGTGCGCGGCTGAAGTCCAGATAGCGGTCGCGGTCGGTAGGGTTGTCGCTCCACGGCAGACGGTAGCTGTCCTCGGCATAGTCCTTGAGATTGCTTTCAAAGTGGTCCAGGCGGTCGAGGATGCGCTGCGCCAGCGGGATGACCTCGTCGAAGCGATGGAGGTCGTTGAGGGCGTTGATCTTACGCTTCACGGTAACGATGAAAGCATCCATGCGGTCGATGCTGCCGGGAGCGTCTAGGCGACTGATGGCCTCGTCGAGCTTTGCAAGGCCCTCGTCAATCTGTCCCAGATATGTCATCACCAGACCGATGTCGGCCTCGGTGCGCCAGCGTTCGTTCTCCTCGCCCTGTTGCTGACAGAGTTCGGCCTTCTGCGTGGCCCAATGTATATATTGCTCGTAGTCGGGCTTGGCACGACTGGTTGCAATGAGCATGTCGAGAATGTTCTCTTGCTCAACAGGCTCGTTCCTTACAGAGTCGTGGCTGAGCAAAGCCTTGCAGATAAGGATGGCAGAGTCCAGACGCTGCTCCATGAGCGACTTGCTGTAGATCTTGGCACGGATGAACTGGCCGCGATAGTCGCTGATGTTGCCTAAAAGCAATGCCGAGTCGAGTAGCGTAAGTGCACGTTTAGGATTAACGGCATACGCCACCAGAATGGAATCCTGCTGATAGGGTGTATTACCCAAGTGTGGCAATTGTCTTACGGACTTGCCGTCACCACAGCCAACGGTTGTTAACAGGGCGATACATATAATAATAAGGTGTACTACTTTCACTTTACAAGATGTGTTTTCTCTTCTCTGCCATAGCTGTTACTTTGGAAATTTGGTGCAAGGAAGGTGCAAGCCGAACGCAATCAAGCTCGCTTGAATTGCTGAGGCGCCGCCCGTTCTCGTCGCAATTCGGCTGCAAAGATACAACTTTTCCCAGAAACGGCAAAGGGAAAGCAGGAAAATAACTATGATTCAGAAATACTTACGTATGATGGAACTGTTATCTTATTGTTGGATTCCCATATTGGGAACGATACATTCCCAACAAGGGAATGATTCATTCCCAACGTGGGAACGATACATTCCCACCGTGGGAATGGTAAACAAAAAGTATCTTTCTTTGCTATAGATGTCTCTGTCAACCTCTGACAACCTCTGTCAACCTTTTTGAGGTTGCATCCCCTGTGTTTATCGGGGTTTTGTCAACCTGACAACCTTTTTTTAAAAAATGCAGTGTATAAAGAATGTACCTTTTACCTTTCTCATTTTAGCTGGATTTAGCCATTGCGGAGGTATTCATACCCGAAGCGGCAGCGCAGGCAGTCGCGGCGGTCGCAGTATTCGCGTTTCAGCTGAATGAGTGCCTGGCTGTCGCCGGCTGTGCTGACGGGTAGGCCGCACTCCTTCCACATACGGATGATGTGGTTCTGCTCTGCTTTTAGCTGTTCCAGCAGATCGAAGGCACGGTCGCAGAGATGCTCCTTCTGGCGGTGGCGTCCCACGGCGAAAAGCACGGGGATGGCGGTGTTGATGATGAGGAGGTTGAGCGACGACGCGGAGAGGTGCTTCTCGCTGTGGGTGCTGGTAGCGGCACCGAAGGTGTAGTGGGTCTCCCAGTAGGGGGTGACGTGCGTGGACAGCAGTTTGTGCAGTTGCTCCACGGTTTCACATTCCAGCAGCTGGCTGAGACCCTCGCGCCGCTCATGGAAGAGGCGCGCCAGTTGTGCGATGCGTATGTGGGGGAAGTTCTGGGGGCGCAGTCGGAGGAATCGCCACTGGGCATAGTCCATGGGCTGGAGCGAGAACTTATGTGCCAGATACTGGTACTCATTGCGCAGACGGGTGAAATAGCCCTCGGCGAGTGCCTCCGTGCGGTAGCGTTCCGGCACGCTTTCGGGTTCGAGCAGTCCGGCCTGGCCCATGAAGATGGCCTCTACCTGGAAGAGGTCGTCGCGATGTTTGCCCACGGACTGCAGGGGAATATGCAAGGCCCACTGCTCGAAGGCATCACCATTGATGCCGAAGCCGAAGTTACGGGCCAAGGTGGCGAAGTAGGCGGCCTCCCACGAGCCGTCGCAGCGGCGGGCACGCTCGGCGATGGCCTGTGTCTTCTGCTCCAGCCGCTCCGTCTGCAGGGCTGCCATCCAGGAGTGGACGGTCAGTTTGCTCAGACTGGGTACTATCTTGTAGCAGGGTGGATACTGGTCTTCGCGCAGCAGCTCTTCGTAGTTGTGCTTCAGCTTTTCGGCTATGGGTACCACAAGCTGCGGCAGATAGTGACCATCCTCCGTGAGCACGTCGCAGTCGGCCTGGCTGACCACGTGGAGCACCACATTACTATATCTAGGGTCACGGTCGTGACCATGCGCATACCAGTCGGCACTCTTCAGGTGAATCTCCACGTTGCCCACCCACAGCGTATTGCCGATGCGCACCTTCGCATTGAAGAAGTCAGGCCCGGCATTACGGTTGTGCAGTCCGGGGTCGATGACCTCGACCGTCCGTCCGTCGGTGGTCTGCAGCTCTCCGAGTGGCAGCAGCTTGTGTCGCCAAGTGTAGTGAAGCAGCTCTTCCATAGTCCATCTGTCTTGACGTTGCAAAGTTAATGCTTTTTCCTGAATAAACAAATAAAAACAAGATAAAATGAACAAAAGTAGACAAGAATAGACCCGCTGTCAGGGCAGACAGGGAGAAAGGTTGGCTCAAACAGGGAGAATGACCTTATGTCTGTGGGATGAAGCCCGGACCTCTCCGGTTCATAGCGGCCACCGTGAATATCCGTGGCGGTCGCCGTGAACCTTTTTTTTACCCCAGAAATATATTGGCAGCACATAGGCAGTATTAATAGTTCTGAAAGCAAAAACAAACAATAATTCGCCCCCTTCCACAAAAAGAATCCAAAACCTTTTGTTGTTTCAAAAATAAATTCGTACCTTTGCACCTAATCACTGGCACTATGGCCTCAGCGGAGGCCGCCGGTGTGACATCGAGGGTAAAATCATTAGCGTTGGCTATTATTCAAAGTGTTCCGAAACTTGCAGGTAGATAGAACACGCAACGAAATAATGGACACGCTCACTGGTATAGTGGGCGTTTTTCCGTTTTCGTTGCGTAGGTTTCCTGCAAGTACCTGGAACACTGAACGGGGATTCGTCCACGTTCTTTATCCCCCTAAGTCAGGGGATGGGTCTGAACGACCGCCATCAGGTACTTGCAGGAAACAGTTTGTTTGATGGCTTGGCGCATTAATAACTTAAAACTATTAATGCTATAACTATGGCTAAATCATTAATCGAAGAACTGCCCCGCATTGTGAGCGAGGGCAGGCGCGAGGCGGCTCAGATATTGGAGCGGCTTAGTAGTGGTACGCAGATTGGGCTTCAAACCAATGAGCTGGTGCTGCCCAGTAAGGATGTGAGCGGACTGTTCAAAGGCTGTCAGCCGCAGATTCCAAATGCCTTTAATTTGGCTGGCGGAAACGGGGAATGGATGAACCGCCTCATCTATGGTGACAATCTCTTGGCGATGCAGGCCCTGCTGGCTGGTGATGCCCAGACTGGCCTGCCCTCACTTCGTGGGAAAGTTGATTTGATTTATATAGACCCGCCGTTCGATTCGAAGGCTGATTACCGTACAAAGATTTCTTTGCCAGGAACGGATATTCAGCAAAAGCCAACAGTTATTGAGCAGTTTGCGTATGCGGATACGTGGGAGGAAGGAACTATCTCATATCTCAAAATGATTTATCCAAGATTATTATTAATGAGAGAGTTATTATCAAATAATGGAGCCATATATGTTCATATTGACTGGCATGTTGGTCACTATGTGAAGGTGCTATTGGATGATGTTTTTGGCAAGGATAATTTCCGTAATGAACTGATATGGTATTATCCTGACTATCTACAGGGTAATGTAACAAAAGGTTTTCCAAGAAAGAATGATTTAATCTTTTTTTATAGTAAAAGTAGCGATTTTACCTTTCATCGCGTAAAAGAACCTATGGAAAAAGTGAAGAAAAGGAATAAAGTCTTTTGGAACAAAGAAACTCAAAAAATGGATATTGTTCGGGATGAGAACGGAAAGATAATATACGAAGATCATTCAGATAAATACTGTGATACAGTATGGCAAATCGGACAAACCTCTGTGACAAGACCACATTCCAAAGAGTATATTGATTATGACACACAAAAGCCGTCCGAATTATTACGAAGAGTAGTTGAGGCCTCTTCCAACGAAGGCGACCTTGTTTGTGACTTCTTCGGCGGCAGTGGTACGACGGCGGCGGTGGCAGAACGTTTAGGCAGACGATGGATTACCTGCGACATCGGGAAGCCGGCCTCGTTGGTGATGAGGAAACGGTTTATCGACCAGGAAGTAAAGCCGTTCCTGTATCAGAGCATCGGCGACTACCAGAAGGAAGCTTTTCGGAATAACAAACGCTATAAACATGTGGGCGATTTGAGCCAGGTAGTGCTGGGGCTGTATGGTGCGCTGCCCTTTACGCCAGAGCAGACGAATGACCGTAACTTCGGATATATAAAAGGTACGCGAACTTTGGTGATGGTGGATTCTCCCAACCGCCTGACAACAGCCGCCACCATCCGCAAGGCCGTAGAGGCAAAGGCATCGTTGTTAGGTGGCGACTGGGAGAAGGTCATCGTCTTAGGCTGGAACTTCGCCTTCGACATTTCGCAAGACATCCAGAAGTATCAGAACTCTAACGTGGAGGTACTGGTGATTCCGCCCGACCTCCTCGACAAACTGGCCAAGAAGGGCTACAAGAAACTGATTGACGACCGCTCCGTGCGTTTCTCTTCGCTGCAATACTTGGTGGTAAAGCCCGTGGTGGTGATGCCTATAGTAGGCAACGCTTCCAAGCGTTGCAATCCCTCTATGTCGCAAAGCTTGGAAGCTTCACCCACTATACCGCAACGCTTGGAAGCGTTGCCTACTATGGACGAGATAGACGTGGAGTTAGAAAACTATGTGCTGCTGTCGCCCGACAACATCCCGCTTGACGACAAGGACAAAGAAAAGCTGCAACAAGTGCTGGAGCGCGACCCGCTATCGCTGATAGAATACTGGAGTATTGACCCCGACTACGACGGTGTGACCTTCCGCTCCACGTGGCAGGACTACCGCGAGAACATAGAAAATGACAACGACCCGCTGCACTGCGTCTATAAGACTCGCCTGCGTGTGGCCCACAAAGACCATCGTCAGGTGTGCATCAAGGCCGTGGATGTGTTTGGATTTGAAAGCCAGGTAATAGAGGAGGTATAAGCTATGGTAACAAATGGAATGAATGTCTCTTTGGAATTGGCCAAACGGCTGAGCGAGAGAGTGAACGAGGCGTGGGAGAGTAGCGAACTGTTGGAACTGGTGACACCCACGACGCAGGACTTGCTGAAATATTGGTTCTCGGAGGAATACTGCTCACTGCGCAACCAGAACTTCCATGCAGGACAGCGTCAGGCCATCCTGAACATTATCTATCTGCATGAGGTAATGGGCGTGAGGAACGTACTTGAATACTACGAGAAGCTATCGCCCGACCTGATGCCAATGGTGGACTTAGGCACACTGGGCCAGCAGAAATACCAGATGCCGAAGTATGCCGTGAAGATGGCGACGGGAACGGGAAAAACGTGGGTGATGCACGCCCTGCTGCTGTGGCAGATGCTGAATGCACGGCACAGCGACCAGCCTTCAACACGGTTTACCAAGAACTTCTTGATTGTTGCTCCTGGCCTGATTGTCTATGACCGTCTGCTGGATGCTTTCTGCGGGCGGATGCAGCGAGGAAAAGAGGAACGTGACATCGAGACCAATGATTTCTATCTGAACCAGGAGGTCTTTATCCCCGTACACTATCGGCAGGAGGTCTTTTCGTTTATTCAAAACAATGTAGTGACGAAGGATGAGGGCATTGGACGGAAGACGACTGGCGATGGACTAATTGCGTTGACTAACTGGCATCTGTTTGAGAACCAGATAGAGGAAGAACCTGCTGGTGAAGATGGAGAACTGATACCCTCGGAAATAATCGAACAGCTACTGCCCATCCGTCCAGGCAAGGCTGCCGGTAATGACCTGGGGATATTGGACCGCCGCTATCTGCGTGGTTCGGAACTGGAATATCTTGCAGAACTGGATGACATCATGGTCATCAACGACGAGGCACACCATATCCATGAATTGAAACGCAATGGCGAGATAGAAGAAGTGGAATGGCAGAAAGGCCTGAACGCCATTGCAGAGAAGAAAGGTGAACGTTTCTTCCAAGTGGACTTCTCGGCAACGCCCTACGACCAGCGAGGTTCTGGCAAGAAGGCGCAAAAGTGCTATTTCCCGCATATTGTCGTGGATTTCGACTTGGCCACCGCCATGCGGAAAGGACTGGTAAAAACACTGCTTTTGGATAGAAGGAAGGAGCTGACAGAACTGCAAGAATTAGACTACAAGGCCGTGCGCGATGAACGCAACAAGGTATGTGACCTGAGTGACGGACAGCGACTGATGCTTCGTGCCGGTCTGGCCAAACTGAAGAAGTTGGAAGCAGAGTTTACGGAAGTGGATGAGCAGAAGAACCCAAAGATGCTCGTCATCTGTGAAGACACGTCAGTGGCTCCCTTTGTGAACCAGCTGATGTTGGAAGATGGGCTATCGCAGGAGGATGTCGTAACAATAGATAGCAACGCGAAGGGCGAGGTGTCGGAAGAGGAATGGAAAGAGACGAAGAAGAAACTCTTCGACATTGATAAATACCAGAAACCCAAGGTGATTATCTCTGTGCTGATGCTGCGTGAGGGCTTCGACGTGAACAATATCTGCGTCATCGTGCCACTTCGTTCGTCGGAGGCACCCATCCTGTTGGAGCAGATAATTGGTCGCGGCTTGCGCCTGATGTGGCGTGAACCTGAGTATCAGAGCATTAAGGAGGATGACCGCAAGCGAGTATTGCAGCTGCATAGTCAGCCCAAGACCTACATCGACATGCTTAGCATCATCGAGCACCCAGCGTTCTTGCAGTTCTACGAGGAGCTGTTTGCCCAAGGCCTGGCTGTTGAGGAGACGGGCGAGACAGGCGAGGATGGCTCTACGGGTGACCTACTCAGAGTTGAACTGCGGGAAGACTATGGGCAGTTTGACTTTGAGTGGCCGATGATAGTAAGGGAAGCGGAAGAGGAACTGGAAGATGTGGATATTGACATCCGCACGCTCCAGCCCTTTACGGCCTTCCCGTTGGAGAAGCTGCGCCAGTTCTTAGCACAGGACGGTGAGACATTTATCTCTCAGGAGGCATTGTCAAAGACGCAGTTCGGACGGTATAAGGTGACGGCCAACCTGTTTACGGCCACCAGCTATAATGAGTACCTGCAAAAGCTATTACGCACCATCACGCTGAGGTTCGACCGTATCTCGTCGCACAAGGAGATGCCCGTGCCGAACCTGCAAATCAACGAGGCACGGATGATTGCCGTGGTGGACAGGTATATCCGCACAAGGCTGTTCGGCCAGCCGTTCAATCCCTTCAACGGCAGCGACTGGAAGATTCTGCTGTCGAAAGATGCCATAGTCACCAAACACATCATCGAGGAAATGGCACGTGCCATCTTCAATATCCAGAACAACATCATGACGACGGATGCACAGGTGGTACATACCAAGTTCTCGTCAGTTGTGGAAATCAAAGTGCGTGAGTCGTATTCCATGGAAGTGCATAAGGCTATCTATGGACGGCTTAGCTATCCCACGCATGGCGGAGGTTTTGAACGGTCGTTCATGGAGTTCTTGGACAAAGACGGCGAGGTAGAGCGGTTCTTGAAAATCAGCGAGAACCAACATTCCTTTGCCGTTATCTATTACATGCGGCGCGACGGGTTGATGGCCACTTATCATCCCGACTTCATTGTGGCAACAGCAAAAAAGATATACTTGATAGAGACCAAAGGCAACGACAAGCTCTTCGACAAGAACGTGCGTCAGAAGCAGACGGCAGCCGTG
>JAEEGL010457155.1_pt1 | contig 14660 bp, 12 predicted proteins | sample 9134231 | NCBI WGS metagenome assembly JAEEGL01 (sample SAMN16246548, study PRJNA631951) | gut metagenome | biome: gut microbiome; feature: rumen; material: fiber-attached | host: Bos | place: Iran: Karaj | collected 2018-10 | reverse complement strand
TCAATGTGAACGGCGGCGGTCTCACCGGACAAGCCGGCGCGATCCGTCACGGCATCAGCCGTGCCCTGTGCAAGGCTGATCCCGAAATGCGCGGCACCCTGAAAAAGGCCGGTCTGCTGACCCGCGATCCTCGTATGAAGGAGCGCAAGAAGTACGGTCTGAAGGCTGCCCGCCGGGCTCCGCAGTTCAGCAAGCGCTGATTATCGGATCTGCTTTATTATCCCTGTACCTTACGGTACGGGGTTTTTTTCATGGTTCTGCTTGAAAGCAATGGCCTCGAAAGTTATAATCTATATGTAATACAAATTCTGATGGAGGATCCGTACCATGAATCAATGGACCAATCTGAATGAGCTTGCAGCCTGGCAGAAAGTAACGCAGGCTGAACATGTCGATCTGACGAAAGCAATGAACGGAACGGAAGGAACGGAAAGAGTCCGGCAGTATCAGGCCCCGATGGCCGCCGGGCTTGTATATTCCTATGCCGCGAAGCAGGTGGACGGGACAATCCTGGAAAGCCTCTGTGAGCTGGCCAGAGAAGCGCAGCTGGCTTCAAAATTTGAAGAGCTGTATAACGGCGCCGTGATCAACACAGGCGAAAAACGACTGGTACTGCATCATCTGACCCGGGGCCAGCTTGGCAAACCGGTGATCGCCGACGGAACAGACAAACGGGCTTTCTATGCGGAACAGCAGCTGAAGATCGCTGATTTTGCAAAGAGGGTTCATGGAGGGGAAATCCTGAACGAAAAGGGAGAACCCTTCACGACAGTGGTGCAGATCGGAATCGGAGGCAGTGATCTGGGACCGCGCGCCATGTATCTCGCACTGGAAAACTGGGCAAAAAAACACGGCTGCTTCCGGATGGAAGCCAAATTCATCAGCAATGTTGATCCAGACGATGCTGCCGGCGTCCTGGCCACCATTGATCCGTCCAGGACGATCTTTATTCTGGTCTCCAAGTCCGGTACTACGCTGGAGACGCTGACGAACGAGGCGTTTGTGAAAGATGCGCTGAAGAATGCCGGACTGGACGCATCCCGGCATATGATCGCTGTCACCAGCGAGACATCTCCGCTGGCCGGAAGCAGCGATTATCTGGCTGCGTTCTTTATGGATGACTATATTGGCGGCAGGTATTCCTCCACGTCATCCGTGGGCGGGGCGGTCCTGTCTCTCGCTTTCGGACCGGATGTATTTGCCCGTTTCCTGAACGGTGCGGCGGAAGAGGATAAACTGTCTGCACGGGAAGATCCCATGGAAAATGCCGCTATGCTGGACGCGCTGATCGGTGTCTATGAACGGAATGCTCTTGGATACCAGGCTACCGCAGTTCTGCCTTATTCCCAGGCGCTCAGCAGGTTCCCGGCGCATCTGCAGCAGCTGGACATGGAATCCAACGGAAAGAGTGTAAACAGACGGGGAGAGCCTGTGGACTATCCGACCGGGCCGATCATTTTCGGAGAACCCGGGACGAACGGACAGCATTCCTTCTATCAGCTGCTTCATCAGGGAACAGACACGATTCCGCTCCAGTTCATCGGATTTGTTAACAATCAGACAGAAGTTGACGTGTCCATCCAGGGAAGCACCAGCCAGCAGAAGCTCTGTGCCAACGTGGCAGCTCAGATTATGGCTTTCGCCTGCGGGAAACAGGACGAAAACCGGAACAAGCATTTTGCAGGCAACCGGCCGTCCAGCATTATCATCGGAGAAAGCCTGACGCCTGAAGCGCTGGGTGCCCTGCTCGCCCATTTTGAAAACAAGGTTATGTTCCAGGGCTTCCTGTGGAATCTGAACAGCTTTGATCAGGAAGGCGTTCAGCTAGGCAAGGTACTGGCTAAGCGCGTGCTGGCCCATGAAACAGAGGGAGCGCTGAAAGCGTTCAGCGACCTGCTGAAAATCTGATCCGGACAGCAAAGAAACCGGCCTCTGGCAAGAGGCCGGTTTCTTTATGCTTTGATTGTCCGGAAGGAAGCGGCTCTGCCGAGACGGTTCATGACCGCAAGACCAACTCCCTCAGGCGGGATAACTTCACTGAAGACCATTTCCATGCCTTCTTCATCCAGCTGACGAAGGATATCGAACAACCTGTGCGCGATCTCAGACGGGGACGACACAGACCCGATATCATGAGGATGACAGTCAGAAAGGGTGGATACATGTTCGGAAAAACAAAGCACACAGGTCTTTTTTCCCAATGTTTCCTGTTCACGGCAGAGCTTTTGCAGAAGGGGGACTACATGATCTTCCGGGCCCTCCACGAGGGTGACGACAGCATGCGGCGCATAATGCCTGTAACGCATGCCGGGCGACAGCGCCGTCTCGTTTTCACGGAGCGGACGCAGTACGCTTCCGGCTATCGTCACATCACAATGGAGGACATCGCTGATCATTTCTTTCGTAATACCGCCGGGGCGCAGGATCACGGGTTTGCCGTGGCAAAGATCGAGCACGGTGGATTCCACGCCGACATCGCACATGCCGCCGTCAATAATCAACGGAATCTTCCCGTTCATATCCTCCAGGACATGTGCGGCTGTTGTCGGACTCGGTCGCCCGGAACTGTTCGCGGAAGGGGCGGCGACAGGCAGATCACAGGCCTGCAGCATGGCATGGGCAACAGGATGGGACGGCATCCGGACGGCGACAGTCGGGAGACCGGCGGTAACCTGATCTGGGATCAGGGGCTTTTTCCGGCAGAGGATGGTCAGCGGACCGGGCCAGAAGGCATCCATCAGCGGAAGGGCTCCTTCCGGAACGTCACAGAGCGGCTCCAGCTGGTTCCGGTCATGAATATGCACGATCAGCGGATTATCGGCCGGGCGGCCTTTTGCCGCAAATATGGAGAGTACGGCATCCCGATCCAGCGCATTGGCTCCGAGTCCGTAAACGGTCTCGGTCGGGAAGGCAACAAGGCCTCCGCTTTTCAGGATATCCGCTGCGATGGCATAGGCTTCAGCTCCGGGAGAAAGAAGCTGTGTATTCAAGAAAGATCACTTCCGGTTCTGATATTTATCCGTTGCGTCTTTTCAGCAAGACGGAGCGCATCAATAAAAGGAGCAAGATCACCGTTCATCACGTTGGCCGTTCTGTTGACCGTGAGATTGAGGCGATGATCCACCACATAATCGTGATTGAAGTAATAGGTGCGGATCCTGTCGCTCCGTTCACCCCACCTGATCTGGTTTTTCCGGTCTTCGGCATGGGCCGATTCCTTTTCCTCCCTGATTCGGTCCAGAAGACGGGAACGCAGGACACGAAGCGCCCTGGCCCTGTTTTCCAGCTGGCTGCGCTCATCCTGGCAAGTGACGACTGTACCTGTGGGAATATGGGTGATCCGGACGGCGCTGTCGGTCGTATTGACCCCCTGACCACCGTGCCCCGAAGCATGGAATACGTCGATCCGAAGATCAGCCGGATCAATGGTGAGCTCTATTTCCTCCGCTTCCGGAAAGACTGCAACGGTAACGGTTGAGGTATGGATCCGGCCGCCGCTTTCCGTCACCGGAACACGTTTGACACAGTGGACGCCGCTTTCGAATTTCATGCGAGCAAATGCTTCCTGACCTGAGATCATCAGCAGCGCTTCATTGACACCGCCCAGATCCGTATCACTGAGGGACAGAACAGAAGCCTTCAACTGATTCCTGTCTGCATATTTCAGGTACATACGGAGCAGATCGCCGGCAAAAAGGGCTGCTTCTTCACCCCCTACACCGGCACGGATCTCCATGATCACATTCCGGTGATCCAGAGGATCCGGCGGGACCAGAAGGAGTTTCAGTTTATCCACCAGAGATCGTTTTTTTTCTTCCAGGTTACTCAGTTCCGAAGCTGCTTCAGCAGCCAGATCAGGGTCGCTGATCAGTTCACGGGTTTCAGTGATCTGTTTCTCAACCTGAAGCAGCATGTCATATGCATTCACCAAAGGCTCCAGCGCTGCACGCTCTCTCAGACAGGCCTGCCAGCGCGGATAATCCTGAATCACTTCCGGCTGGGCAATGGTTTCCGAAAGCTCGCGGTAGCGATCAGCAAGCTCTTCCAGTTTTCTGTACATATATCCTCCGTCAGGGCCATACAGCGAGAATCATTCTGTCAATTCCGGCAAAATCCGTCCGGATCTCGATATCCCGGTAGCCTCGGTCAGACAGCAGATCGGAAAGAATGCCCGATTCATGAATACCGCATTCCATCAACAGTTTTCCGCCGGAGACGAGTACGGATCCGGAAGCCCTGATGATCCGGCGGTAAAGATCGCATCCATCCGGGCCGCCATCGAGCGCCAGACGGGGTTCCTGCATCACTTCAGGCTGCAACCGATCACATTCGGAAGTGGGAATATAAGGGGGATTGCTGACAATCAAATCAAAGGAAGCATCAGCCAACTCTTCCAGAAGATCAGATTTACGGATCGTAACGTCCAGCGACAGACTGACGGCATTCAAAGCTGTCACATTCAATGCATCAGCAGACAAATCGGAAAGAGTTACGGACGCATCAGGACGCTCCGCTTTGATCGTCAGACCGATGCAGCCGCTGCCGCAGCAAAGATCCAGTACGCGGGGGCAGGGACGGCCTTTCAGCAGGTCAAGTGCCCATTCAGTGAGTTGGGCTGTCTCGGGACGCGGAATCAGTACCCGCTGATCGACCTTGAACATACGGCCGCAGAAAGGGGCTTCTTCCAGCAGATACTGCAGGGGCACCCGTCTGAGACGCCGATCTGCAAGCGACTGGTATTCAGCCAGTACAGACGGATCTGACAGCGGTTCCGTATCAAGACGCAGCGAAAGCGGAGGCCTGCCGGTCAGGAAAGAAAGCAGCAGCGAGGCATCGTTTTCCGGATCAGGTATTCCCGCAGACCGAAAAACTTCCGATGTCCGGCGAATCAGATCCCGGGGCGTCATGCTTCAGGCGCGGGTTCCGGTTCGCTGACAGGCTGATCACCGTCTCCGGTTTCATTGCCTTTTACAGGAGGAACGTAACCAGGTTCAGATTCGTGATAGTCTTTAAATACGGCCCACCCTTCAGGCGTTTTCGGCGCATGAGCCGGTATACCGTTCAGAACGACATTCACGGAGACAATGGCGCATTCCAGCATCTTTTCATCAGGTTCCCGGGTGGTCAGGCGCTGCATCTGCATACCGGGCCAGCGCAGGATACATGCGGCTTTGCTGCCGGAATGGGCCAATCCCATGAGCACTTCATAACTGATGCCGGCAACAACGGGAAGCATGGCAAGATGGGCAAGCAGGCGCAGAAAATAATTGGAGACGGGTTTCAGGACCGTGACATTCATCACAAGAAAGAGCAGAATGCTGATGCAGAATACAATCAGCAGAAAAGCAGTCCCGCAGCGGGGATGGAGACGGGAGAAGGTCTGCGCATTTTCAGGTGTCAGCGGCAGACCGGATTCATTGCAATGGACTGATTTATGTTCGGCACCATGATACTGGAATGTCCTTCTGACATCGGGAACGAAACTGCAGAACACCATATATCCAATCAGCAGCAAAACTTTCAGGAGTCCGCTGATCAGAGTATATCCGATGGTGGGCATACCGGCACCCTTCAGCCGGTTTTCAACAAAGGCAGGGAGTGCCATGAACAGACCTACCGACAGGACGACAGCCAGTATAATGGCCATTGCCATGACGATTTTATCCACCCCTTTTCCGAGCTTCCGGGCAAGCCATTTCTCGAATTTTGTGGGTTCCTCTTCCAGCATGCCGAGCATTTTTGTGGAATCTTCCAGCGTGTTCATGCCGTAGTACAGCATGGTGCCCATGTTGATGATCCCGCGAATGAAGGGTTTTCCCATCCACGGATGCTTTTGCTTAAGCGGGACAAAGGGAGTCAGTTTAGTCACCATGGTGCCGTCCGGACGCCTGACGGTGACTGCCGTAGCTGTGGGGGAGCGCATCATAACACCTTCCATCACGGCCTGCCCGCCTACATCGAAATGTTCATTTTCCTTCGTTTTATTCATAACCGGATCATCCGTCCTTTCGCATATTTCAACCTTGTCAAATTCGACATAACCGCAGTTATTCCCTTTGCTTCACGCAATTTTCACAACGGGTTCAGATGACGGTCATGCGAGAAAACCAAGATACTCATTAAGGACATTGAAAAGCATGTCACCGGAAGCAACAGGTAGCACCATGTCTGTTTCGCCAATGGGAACAAAATCAAACAGTTCAGAAGCAGCAGTCAGTACCAGCGCAGGGCAGATTTCATAACGCGGACCAAAGATGACTTCCAGAAACGGTGTATATTTTGCCGCCTGTATGACTTCATCCGGATCGACAGCATCCTTCATTTTAAACTCCAGACTGAAGACGCGGTCAGGCGTGATGACCAGGACGTCGGCATAGATCCGGATCATTCGGGCGCGGTTGATACGAAGCTCAAAAACAATCTCCCAGTCCTGAAAGGACACATCCGCCATTCCGGCAAGATCACGGAAGAGCGTCCGCATCACGCTGCGACAGTCCAGAAAGGAATGGAACAGGCCACGGGTGTCGTTCAGATTGCGGCCGATCCTCCGGCAGCCTTCCTGCAGAGATGAAAGCCAGATGTTTTCATCCGTATCCATAAATTCCCTGACTGTGCCGTACCAGCCGGAAAACTCATAAAGACCAGCATGAACAGACGTCTGGCGAACCAGTGCATGCCAGCAGAAGGAGCTGTCCTGATAGCACAGTTCGTGCATCAACGGGGAAGAATAGAGGAGATGATTGACCATTGTACGGTTCAGGCTGAGCCTGGCGGCGATATCCCTGGCCCTGATCCCGTCACTGACTGAAATCAGGGAATACACAGCCTTCTCTTCCGGAGAGAACACAGGGATTCCGACGGCTGACAAAAAATCACCTCCATCAATGTCTTCTGAATTATATCATATAATCTTAAAAAATGCTTGCAAAGGGCCTGGGATTATGTTAATATACATTTTGCGGTCTGACCGCCATTGCATACGCGAAAGAGGTGAAACAGCAATGAAGGAAAATATTCATCCCCAGTATGGTAAGTGCGTGGTTCGCTGCGTATGCGGTGAAACTTTTGAGACCGGCTCTACCAAGAAAGAGATGAAGGTGGATATCTGCTCCAAGTGCCATCCTTTCTACACCGGCAAGCAGAAGCTGGTTGACACGGGCGGACGTGTTGATCGCTTCAAGAAGCGCTTCAATATTGAATAAGTTTCCTATGGGCGCACCGAAAAGGTGCGCTCTTTTCATTGTAATCAAAGACCGGTCCGGCATATCTGCCGGACCGGTTCGTATTCTGCAAAGGATTATTCGGTCTCACCGGAGCTGGCCCGGTCAAACAGAGCCTGTATTTCGGGAGCAGGTTCCTTGTCGATCAGGGTAACCAGAACGGCGGCAATCAGACCGGCCACAAAACCGGGAAGGATTTCATACACACCGAGTCCGATGAAAGCCAGCCATATGATATCAACAACCGCACCGACAAAAATACCGGCAACAGCGCCCTTGAAAGTGAAGCGCTTCCAGAACAGGCTCAGCAGAATGGCCGGACCGAAAGCCGCACCAAAGATGCCCCAGGCATTTTCCACCAGGCCCATGATGCTCTTGCTGTTAGGATCGGACGCGATCAGGACCGCGATAATGGCGATGATCAGGACGACATAGCGGCCTGCCCAGAACATCTCCCTGTCTGACGATTGATTCTTTCTGATAACGGGTTTATAGACATCGGAAGCAAACGCAGAGGATGCACAGAGCAGCTGAGAATCGGCAGTGGACATGGAAGCCGCCAGGATGGCCGAGAGCAGAATGCCGGAGATCACAGCGGGGAAGATGGCACGGACCATCTGAATGAAGACCGTGGAAGAATCACTGACTTCGCCAAGGAACAGGTGACCGATGCAGCCGGCGGCTACAGAGAAAAGGATAATCAGCACATTCCAGGAGATACCGATCCTGGCACTCTTTTTGAGATCCTTATCGCTGCGTACAGACATGAAACGGATAATAATATGAGGCATGCCGAAATAACCAAGTCCCCAGGCAAGACCGGATACCACTGTCTGCCAATCCGGGAAGAAGTTCCAGTAATCGGGGTTTGCCTCGCTGAGGGTTTCAATGGTCATCTGCCCCTGACCGCCGTTGATAAGACCGAGGGCGAAGATCGGCGCGATCAGCAGGGCGCCGAGCATCAGCAGACCCTGGAAAAAGTCTGTCCAGCAAACCGCACTGAAGCCACCCATGAAGGTATAGGCAACGATGATCGCGGCAGCGATATACATTGCAATGGTCGGATCAAGGCCGATGACTGTGTTGAACAGTGTCCCGCATGCTTTGACACTGGAAGCGGCGTAGATGGTATAGGCAACCAGAAAAATGACCGCACAGAGGATCTGAAGCACTTTGCTGGAGGATTTGAAGCGGTTGGTCAGATACTGCGGAAGGGTAATCGAATCGTCTGCAGCAATGGAGAAACGACGCAGACGGGGCGCTTCGAAGATCCAGCTCAGCGCGTAACCAATGGCCAGACCGATGGCAATCCAGGACTGACCGATGCCATAAGCGTAGATCGAGGCGGGGAGACCCATCAGAACCCACGCGCTCATATCCGACGCACCGGCGGAAAGAGCGGAAACCCAGGGACCCATCTTCCGACCGCCGAGGAAGTATTCCTTTTCGCCGGTTCCGCGTCCCTTCACGAAGAAGTAGACACCGATGCTCAGCATAAACACAAGGTAGAGGATAAAGACAATCAGTTCAGCATTCATCGAAAACCACCGCTTTCCTGCGATCACAATATCGCATACTGTATACAAAACATTATAGCAATAAACCTTACCCGGGCAAGGGGCGTATGGTTTTTTTCATGTTCTTGCTTGAGAAATGACAATATATGGAGTAAAATATCTTTCATGATAATGAAACAAAGGGGAGAGAACTGATGAAAAAGATCGTTTCGATTATGATCATGCTGATTCTCTGCCTTTCATGCATATCCGCATCGGCTGCCCGCAAATCTGTTGTCAAAGATCAGTATTATATCGGTGCCATGCGCGTCATTAAATGCAAAGACTATGTTTCGCTGAGAGAAACGCCTGACAAAAATGCTGCCGTCCTGGCCAAGGTTCCGCTCGGATCCATCGTGCTGTACTGTAATAACAATGTCAGGCAGTACGCTCAGGGACAATACAGGAAACAGGCCAGTCTGTTCATACGCTGCGAGTATGACGGACAGGAAGGATACATCCTGAAAAAGTTCCTGCAGCGGGCTCCGGAATGTGAACCGGCGGAAACCAAACAGCATAACGATGAACTGACAAGAGAAGACATTTCCGGAAACGGTCAGACAATCCTCGACTGGAATGAATTCAATGTATCCGTGCAGGCGTCCTTTGAAACGGTCACTGAAGACGGCGCGACATGGGAATATGTCCGCGTCGGCTGCTTCATCAATGATCTTCCGAACTGGGGATATACGGAAGCAGTGAAGCAGAACGGAAAACCTGTGACACTGAAGGCGTTCATGGGCGGAACGGAAGACGAACCGATGGTCTGCGTCTATGACGAGGAATACGGCCTGACAGTGCTCGATCTGATGGACGGGACGGAAATGTGGACCATTCTCAAGGGTGAATGCTCATTCGGAGACGCCGCAGTGATCGCGGTCGGAGAAAACAACGGGACGATGTATATTGCCGGAACAGACGGACCGGATCCGATTGCGGTATCCGCGGAAGGGAATATCCTGTGGAAGACGGATATCGACGATCCGGAAGTTTATGAACCTTCAAAGATCGTTCTTCATTAGAATGACATCGAAGTCACGTATGAAAGCGGAAAGATTGTGATCCTCGATTACTATACGGGTGAACTTGTCCGCGTATCCGATATATAAAGACAAAGACAGAAAAAAGCGTATGCTGTCAGACAGCATACGCTTTTTCTTTGGTGATTAACCCCACAGCTGAGACAGCGCAGGAATGATCTGCTTTTTGCGGGAAAGCACCTGAGGAAGAAAAACATGATTACCTTTCAGTTCATCCGGATTGAAGGCGTTGCGGATGATGTCCGAATCACCGGAGAAGATCAGTTCCGTCCCTTCTTTCAGCACATTGGTAATCATCATGATCGCAATATCATAATGCTTATCTTTGCGAAGCTTTTCAAGCGATTCGGTAAAAGCGTCCTTCATCCGGAGGAAAGGTTCGGAATCCACAGTCGTAATCTGGGATACCGCCAGCGAATGGGAACTGAGATGGTACTCCTTCAGATCATATTTCAGCAGATCATCAGCCGGCATGTCTGAGGATACGCCTCTTGAGAACATCACTTTTCCCAATTCCTCACAGTCGATACCCGCCTGCCGGGCAAGCCTTTCAGCAAGGATCCTGTCATGAGGCGTACAGGTCGGACTTTTGAACATAACTGTGTCCGAGATGATCGCAGCGGCCATGAGCCCCGCCAGGCTGGGGGAAGGCATCAGCCCGTGCTCCTGATACATTTTCGCGATAATGGAAGTCGTGGAGCCGACAGGCTCATTACGCATATAGACAGGATTGCCTGTCTGAACATCTGCCAGACGATGGTGATCTATGATCCCGACAATCTCTGCCTGCTCCAAGCCGGCCACAGCCTGACCCAGTTCGTTGTGATCAACCAGGACCACTTTTTTTCTGCGCGGCTGAATCAGGTGGTAGCGTGAAAGCGTTCCGACTACTTTGTCTTCTTCGTCGAGAACCGGATAGGACCGGAAACGGCTCTGGATGACATTTTCACGGACATCATCCAGATAATCGGTCAGATGGAAGTACTGCAGATCCTTCGTACACGCGATCCGTCCAACCGGAATAGACTGAAAAATAAGCCTTGCAGCCCGATAAGCATCAAAGGGCGTGACAATCAGACAGGTGGAAGACGAACGGTTACGGTACTGTTCACTGATGGAAGTTCCGCAGAAAATCAGGCAGGAAGCCCCTGCCTGCAGGGCCTGATCAGCGATATCCTTCTGATCTCCGCAAAGCACAACAGCACCGCTCCTGATCTGCAGGGAATCACCGGGAAGGGCGATGACCACCTCGCCGGAGATCTCATCGAAACAGTCCTGCTCCGCGTTGATGATATGTCCTTCAAGCGCACTGAGCAGATTGAAAACAGGAACGGATGGCACGACTGGATCGGAAACTGATTTCATATCGTTTTCCGCCATGGCTCCGGCAGTGACCATGCCGAAAAGATGCCCGTCCTCATCAATAATCGGAAGGCCTGAAACGCGATTGCTCTCCGTATGAAGAATGCGCCATGCGTGTGAAACCGGCACACCGGCACCGATCATCGGGGGAGTATCAAAATCAATATCAAGCACCTGAGTACGTACCGAACGAAGATAAACAGGTGGCTGGAATCCAAAACGGTTCAGAAGGAACGCCGTTTCCGTGTTCAGATGACCATAACGCGCAGCAATGTAATGCTCACCGCCCAGCGCATTCTGAAGGGCCGCGTACGCCATCGCCGAAACAACAGAATCCGTATCAGGATTCTTATGACCCACAACATATACCGAATCCATCATGCCCTCCTGATCAGCGGTTCATCAGAGCAAACCAGTCCTTCATTTTCAGAAGAAGTGCGGCGTTTGTATCAGTTTTGTCCATCATGGATACCAACTGGGGAATGGCTACGGTGGAAGAAGTATTGCCGAGCATCGTGCGAATCAGGGACAAACCTTCCTTCTGCCTGTCATCAAGCAGGATATCGGCATTTTTGGTATAGCTCTGCTGCAGGTTCAGGGCAGGTGAAACGCCGGCCCTTGAAACATTCTGATCGAAGGTCAGTTCCATGTTGGCCGTTCCTTTGAATTCCTCCACAACAGAATCATCCACTTTGGAACCGGTGGCAATATCCATCGCCGCAAGAACAGTCAGACTGCCGCCTTCCTTGCATGCGCGTGCAGCGCCGAAAAGCCGTTTCGCACGGAACAGGCTGGAAGGATTGACCATGCCGGGCAGGCTCCGCCCCTGTTGTGCAGCTGCGGTTGTATAGATTTTGGCAAGGCGGGTCAGACTGTCAACAATCAGGACAACATCTTTTTTTTGCTCAACCAGACGCATGGCACGTTCCAGAACGATTTCGGACAGACGGAGATGAGCTTCCGGTGTCTGGTCAAACGTGGAGGCAAGCACTGTACAGGGGACCGATTCACGAAGCAGCGTAACATCTTCGGGGTTGACATCGATCTGAAGCATAAGGACATGGACATCCGGATAATTCTCGCAGACAACCGTGGAAAAATGTTTCATGATCTCCGTTTTCCCGGTATTCGGAGGGCAGAGCAGCAGTCCTCTCTGGCCGAAACCGATCGGCGCAATCAAATCGATCAGACGCATATCGGGATATGATTTTCCGTCCCTGCTTTCCAGAGAAATCCGCCTTGAAGGATATACAGGCGTCAGCTCATCAAACAGCGGGCGGTTAAAGGCCTCTTCTTCAGGGATATCATTCACACTGGAAATATATAGCAAGGCCGCATATTTATCGCCCTCGCGCTGCGGACGAATCTTTCCTTTGACCATGTCCCCCGTCCGCAGGCCAAAACGCCGGATCTGAGCCATGGACACATAAATGTCCTTTGTAGAAGGCTGGAAATTGGCGTTTCGCAGAAAACCGTAACCGTCCGGATGGAGTTCAAGGATACCGCCTCCTTCTTCATAATCACCTGAAGAAAGGAGCTCCTCCAGCGTCGGAGCCTGTATACCGGTATCCTGCGACTGAATGGGAGAAAAAGGTTCGGGAGTCCGCTGGGGCGGATTGGACAGAGGACCAAAGGAACGCGGCCCGAATCCGCTTTCGGCACTGTGGCTGATCCGCTTTTCCGGAATCGGGGATGATGCGACGGCAGGGGATTGATCGGAAGACTCCGCAGAAGATGACGAGGGTACGGACTGAACGCTTGCGGACGGACCGAACCGGGGTGTGAAACCGCCCGGCCTGAGCGGCTGTGCATGCTGCTGCTCGTGTGTCAGATGCTGGCCTGAAGGAGTCGTGTTCTGCCAGGCAGGCCTGGGTGCAGAACCTGGAGCCTGATATGCAGGTTTGGCACTGTACCTGGGCGTGTCTGAATTGTGCCAGGCTGCCTGAAACTTAGGCTCGGAAAGCGGGGCATTATCTGATCCTTCCGGTTCGGAAACCCTGTCAGCCTCGTCGCACACAACGGGGAGCAGTTTATCGATGATCCCGGCCTTGTCGATTCCGGCACCGAGGACAACAGCATGCTCCCTGGCCAGTTTTCGAAGCTGAAGGACCGTCATTTCATTCAGGTCATTGAAATTCATTTTCCAGATTCCTCCTCTGCGTTCAAAGCAAAAACGACATCACGGACAACGGCGTGTTCAACATCATGTTCAAGATGAGTAAATAAATCGTCGGAAGGCAACGTAAAACCGGCTAAAAGAAGGGATTCACGGACTTTGGCGGCAGGAAACGTCAGCGTGTTGAAACTGACGGCAAGCACCCCACCGGGATAAAGAGCCTGTTTCCAGGCGGGAAGAACACGGACCAGAAAATGATGCAAGGGTTCCGGCCGGGAACCGGCCTGCGGCGCGTGCTGAATTCCGTAGGGAAGATCTGCCGCCATGACATGTGCCTTTTCTTTCCTGAACAGGGCGGGGGAGTCGGCAGTGTCCGCCACCGCCAGTTTCAGCCAGTGAATATCTCCGGACTGATAACGTTCTCTGTCCGGGGCAAACTGAAAGCGCGTGACCGGAACAGCATGATTTGACACGGTTTCCGAAAATGTGCTCATATCATGCTTCAGCTTGTGGAACTGAAGATACCGGGAAAAATAATCAGATGCTTCCCTGACGTCTTTCCTGTCCACGTCCAGACCGACGGCGTTCAAACCGGCAGCAAGAGCACAAAAGCAACCTGTTCCCCGACCGCAGAGCGGGTCATAGAACGTAAGGGTTCGCTCACAGTTACGGAAAGCAGAGAGCGCGATGGAGACGTTTATCATCATCCTTGTGAATGTAACGCCGGTTTTTCCCTTATACTTCAGCACTTCGGGCAGATCATCCGGGAAATAGGGATCATCAGCCACAGATATGGGCTTCAGAAGGCCGTCCCGGTTTTCTGCCATAAAGACAACGGCACTGTGACCGGAAAGGATTGCCAATTCCTGATCGGAAAGAGCGCGGCATTCAAATGTCATAAAACGGGAATGACCCAGTTTTTCGATCCGGATGTCAGCGTTTATGCCAAGAGCGTCCAGCATGGCAAAAAGTTCACAGCAGGCAAGCGAAGGAAGGGATTCCCGATAACGTATATTAGCATGTTTGATCAGCTCAAACGAATAGACCATGCCATCCTCTTTTCTTCAGAAACTATGCTTATTATATCAAATAACCGGTTGAAATACAAGGCTTGCAGAACATGTTGGGAAAATGAAAAAAAACCCTTCTCGGGAGAGAAGGGAGTTTTTCAAAGCATTACCATTTGCGCTTACGGGCGGCTTCAGCCTTTTTCTTGCGCTTTACGCTGGGCTTTTCGTAATGCTCGCGCTTGCGCACTTCCTGGAGAACGCCGCTGCGGGCGCACTGCCGCTTAAACCGTTTGAGCGCACTTTCCAGGGACTCATTTTCGCGGATACGAACCTCGGACACTGTTATCCCTCCCCTC
>JAEEGL013437413.1_pt1 | contig 14661 bp, 11 predicted proteins | sample 9134231 | NCBI WGS metagenome assembly JAEEGL01 (sample SAMN16246548, study PRJNA631951) | gut metagenome | biome: gut microbiome; feature: rumen; material: fiber-attached | host: Bos | place: Iran: Karaj | collected 2018-10 | reverse complement strand
CTCAGTATTTGGGAACTGATTATTATATAGGATATGAATTCCGAGTTGCGGGATTAAAACCTGGAACTTATCGCATCGTTCCTGTCAGCAAACGTGCCACCGACCGAGAGTGGCAAGTTAAAGTGAATCCTGAAATTACATACATCTTAGCTGTAGTTGATGATAATGGTAACGTGCAGTTGGAGAAACACCCCATAGAAAGCATCACGATGACAGAAATGCGTTTCCCAGGAAACCACAAGAAAGGAGATAGTCAGGCTGTTACTGCCGTTTTCTCCAACCAAGGTGATGAATATCTGCGTGAGATTCATCTGTTAGCCAGTCGTACGACAAATAAGGGATATGCGATATGTCGAACCAATGTCGGCATATTGGAAGGTGGCGAATCTACTGCTTCCTTTAGTTTTACGCCCGACGTGGCAGGTACATGGAATGTATGGCTTGCGACTGACAGAGAGGGAAATAACGTTGTAGGACATGGCTCTGTAGAGATTACGAATGAGGGAATCGCTACCACTCGTCAATTGCGTTATGTGTCCAATTCCTTGGGCAATCGTTCGAATGGCATTGTCTATGGTGATAAGATGCAAGGTAAGGTTACCATCTTGAACCAAGACAGTAAGGCTTTTGACGGAAAGGTGCGCCTATGGTTACATAGAAGTGGCAATAATGGTTATTATTATGGTGTGTCGAGCATCTATGTTCCCATGCACATAGAACCGAATAGGACCGCGAATGCCAACTTCTATTTCGATAGACTGGAATTGGGAACTACATACGCACTCAGCATCTTGTACGAAGAGGGTGGAGACATTCAGGACGGAGGATTGAGACAGATGGGGCGCACACAAGCAGGCATTGTCTATTGGCAACAAAATATGTCATTAGGTGGAATGGCTGTCACGGGTACTATCTACACTCCGAGTTCGGCTGTTGCCATGGATATGCGTTATGCTCCTATGGATAAGACCACGATTATTCCTAACGGCAATCCCAATACATTGTATATCTTCCCTGAAGAGACATCATGTCCAGAGGATTTGGAGAATTCCAATGTGGTCATCGGAAATCATGCGAAGCAAATCGTCTTGTCTGACGATTACGGTTTTGTCTCACCGCTTTCATTCTCTGCCGACAATGTTACATACCATCGCACATCAACAACAGATAAATGGGAAACGATAGCATTGCCTTTTGCTGTGGATAATTTACCGACGGACATTGAATTGCAAGAGTTCTCCCAAGTGGATGATGCTGGTAAAGTGGTATTCCAACCTACCAACTATATCGAAAGCAATGTACCTTATCTGATGAGAAGTCATAATGTTGGTGAACAGACATTCTCTGCAACCAATGCTACTGTTTCATCAACCATTGATGCACAGATGGCGGTAGGTACTCCACAATATCGTTTCTGCGGAACGACCGTCCGTCAGAATCTCTCTGACATTTTCGTTCTCAATGATGAGGCTTCTGCTTTTGTCTCTGCTAACGGTCAGTTGCAAGTCAATCCTTTCCGTGCTTATTTCACGGCACCTCTCAATATCAGTTCTATTCTTACCCCAGAGTCACCCACGGCGATTAGTCGTGTGGAAAAGACAGAAGATGAGAATCAACCCGTTTTTGACTTGCAAGGAAGACGTGTGCAAAATCCAAGTAGGGGTTTGTATATCATAAATCATAAAAAAGTCGTTATATTACCATAGTCACTCATTTCCTAATAACATACATACAATGAAAAGAATACCTTTATTAGTAATGTCAATACTCTTTGCATTGGGCGTTCATGCCCAACAGAAAACAATGAAAGCCTACATGGTGGCTGACGCACATCTCGATACACAATGGAACTGGGACGTACAGACTACTATCCGTGACCATATTAGAAACACATTGAACCAGAATCTCTTTCTGTTCAAGAAATATCCCAACTATATTTTCAACTTTGAAGGTGGCGTGAAATATGCATGGATGAAGGAATACTATCCATTGCAATATGAAGAAATGAAACGCTATATTGCCAATGGCCGCTGGCATATTACCGGCAGTAGCTGGGATGCTAACGAGGCGATTGTCAGTTCGCCTGAATCGTTCTTGCGAAATGTGCTGCTTGGTCAGACTTTCTATCGCAAGGAATTCAACACTGAGGGCACCGACATCTTCCTGCCAGATTGCTTCGGCTTTGGCTACGCGTTGCCGACATTGGCGGCTCATTGCGGTTTGATTGGCTTTTCGTCGCAGAAACTGATGTGGCGCACCAAACCTTTCTATGAGGGTAACAAACGTTATCCTTTCACCATTGGCTTGTGGCAAGGCATTGACGGTAGCCGTATCATGATGACGCATGGATTCAACTATGCACAACGATGGAATGATGAAGACCTCTCGAAGAGCGAACTCGTGATGAAGGAAATCAAGGAGAGTCCGCTCAATATGGCTTATCGTTATTATGGCACTGGCGACATCGGTGGTTCGCCAAATATTCCTTCTGTACGTGCGGTGGAGAAAGGAATCGTGGGAGATGGACCGATACAAGTGATAAGTGCTACGAGCGACCAGTTGTATCGCGATTTCCTGCCATACGAGAATCATCCCGAATTGCCTGTCTTCGATGGTGAACTGCCTATGGATGTGCATGGTAATGGTTGTTATACGTCGCAGGCTGCCATGAAACTCTACAACCGACAGAACGAACATCTTGGAGATGCTGCTGAGCGTACGGCCGTGATGGCGAAATGGTTGGGTACGGCAAAGTATCCATCTGCCCGACTGACTGAAAACTGGCAACGTCTCATCTGGCATCAGTTCCACGATGACTTGACGGGTACAAGCATCCCCCGTGCTTATGAGTTTTCTTGGAATGACGAACTGATTGGTTTGAAGACGTTCTCGGATATCATGTCGCATGGTGTTTCGGGCATTGTTCGTAAGATGAACACGCAAGTGGCTGGTCAGCCCGTCATCGTCTATCAAAACGAAGCATTCCCTGCTGCCTCTATCGCTGAGGTGAGCCTTGACAATGCTGCTAATTATCAGGTTACTGATGCCAAGGGAAAACGTGTATTGTCTCAGGTGATTAGGAAAAACGGCAAATACCGTCTTCTTTTCGAGGCCAATGCTCCTTCAACGGGTTTCTCTGTCTATAGCATGAAAGCATCGGGTAAGGCGAAAATCACTACTTCTTCCTCTCGTCAGATAGAGTCTTCGCGCTATGCATTGACCGTGAATGAGCAGGGCGATATCATTTCTCTCATCGACAAGCAAACCAACAAACAGTTAGTTGCAGAGGGCAAGAGCATCCGATTGGTTGTCTTTGATGATTGTCGTTCTGAAGCATGGCCTGCATGGGAGATACAAAAGGCTACGCTTGATAAGGCTCCTTTACCCGTTCATGATGCAGTAGAGATTACGTCAGAAAAGGGTCCGTTGCGCCAAACATTAACAATCAAGAAAAAGTATGGCGAATCGGACATCGTGCAACACATCCATCTCTATGAGGGGAATCTGGCAGAAAGAATCGACTTTGAAAACGAAGTGGACTGGCGTTCGCTGAATGCTTTGCTCAAGGCTGAGTTTCCTCTTAGCGTGAGCAATTCCGAAGCTACCTATGATATCGGTCTCGGTAGTGTGAAGCGCGGCAACAACCGTGATAATCTCTTCGAGGTGTATGCGCATCAATGGACTGATCTCACCGACCGCAAGGGTGATTATGGCGTTACATTGCTCACCGACTCCCGCTATGGTTGGGATAAACCGAATGATAACACCATGCGCCTCTCGTTGCTCTATTCTCCTAAACCAAAAAACAGCTATACCTATCAAGCTCGTCAAGACTTCGGACATCATGTATTCACCTATAGTTTGGTTGGTCATGCTGGTTCGTTGAATACCATCTCTGCCGTGCGTCATGCTGATGGTTTGAATAGTCCATTGCGCACTTTCTTAGCTACCAAGCATAAGGGTGAACTGGGACGTGAGTTTTCTTTCCTGAGCACGGACAATCCGAATGTTGTCGTAAGGGCATTGAAACAAGCGGAGACGAGCGATGAACTGGTTGTGCGTGTATATGAATTGGGCGGCAAGTCTACGCAAAAGGCAAACATCACTTTTGCCGGAAACATCGTGAAGGCTGTAGAGGCGGATGGTACAGAACGAACCATCAAGTCTGCTTCATTTGACGGTCGTTCGTTGCAGGTGGAAATCAAACCGTATAGCGTAAAGACTTACAAAGTGGTTCTCGCATCTCCTTCCACGCAACAATCAAACCCAACTAACGAAACTCTTCAAGCCGCGTGTCTCTCACTTCCTTTCGACCGTCATTGTTTCAGTTATAATGAGTTCCGTAGTGCTGCCAACTTCGAGGGAGGGTATAGTTATGCAGCGGAATTATTGCCTGATGAAGGTATCGAAGTCAACGGCATTCCTTTCCGTTTCGGTGAGAAAGATGCTGCCAACGGACTCTCTTGTCGGGGCAATATATTGGAGTTGCCTGATAACGCCAATGGTCGTCGTCTTCATCTTCTCATGGCTTCCGACAATGGCGACCGACAGGCTGTATTCACCACAGGGAAGAATCGCCAGACATTCATCGTACCTTATTATACGGACTTCATTGGCCAGTGGGGACACGATGGTCAGACGACAGGTTTCCTGAAGGATGCAGAAGTAGCATGGGTGGGAAGTCACCGTCACTCTTCCGGTGGTGATGAACCTTACGAATTTACCTATATGTTCCGTGTTACGCTCGACATTCCACAAGGGGTACGTAGTGTACAACTGCCCGATGATGAACACCTCGTTGTCTTTGCTGCTACCTTGGCTAATGATGAGGTAGACCTGCAACCTGCTGCTCCGTTGTTCAAGACATCATTGCTCACATCTGAAGCACAGGCTAAAGCGGCTCAGGAGAAGATCAATGAACCAAACTTGCTGAAAGATGCAAAGATTATCGATGTATCGGGTGAGGTAAATGATAATGAGCGTGCTGGTCATCTGGTGGACGGAAACGAACAAACGAAATGGTGTGATAGTAAGGCTGCACCTAATTACGTGGTGTTCGACTTTGGAAAGACCACCTCGGTGAAACGCTGGCGAATGGTCAATGCTGCATGTGAACATTCGTCTTACATCACTCGCACCTGTCTGTTGCAAGGTCGCAACGACGTGAACGAAGAATGGAAGACGCTCGACATGTTTGATGGTAACCGCAAGAATATCGTAGAGCGTAGTTTCACCCCAACTTCCGTGCGATATGTTCGTCTCTATGTCATCAGTCCTATGCAAGGTTTCGACCAAGCCGCCCGTATCTACGAACTGGGATTGTATTGATTCATCACCAATGGCAGATGTGATAATCCCTGCCGAATAAGTTTCTTGTAGTATATTTACAAAGTGTATTTGCACTAACCGCAATGCGTGTTGAATGCAAATACACTTTTTCTATACCTTAATTTTTGTCTTCCTAAGATGATGTTCACGAGCGTGGTAACGTCATGTTATAATCTGTTTATAAGCATCATTTAAACTTTATCCAAAATTATTTGTAGATTTTATTTGAATTCTCAACTAAAAAGTTTAATTTTGCAACAGAAAAACCTTTAATACTTATGAAAGCAACAAAAGAAGATGTACAACGTTTCCTGAATCAAAGAAGGAAAAGATTAAAGTCTTCGGAATTATGTATAGAGACGATAGAGGAAAGAATGCCCAGGCACTAATCAATCTGGAAATCACTCCTAAGTATCGTGATACTGTCATTATCAATTTAGAAGTTGAAGACTACTCTGAAGGACCTGTCATTGACACACTCTACCAATGCGGTGAGATGTGGGTTTTCGGTAAAGATGTAAAGGGACAGGAAGTTTATATTAAGATAACATTGGGTAAAGGATCAAGTGCATTGTGTATTTCTTTCCACATAGCAGAACGCCCGATGAATTATCCATTTAAATAATAGCGATATGCAAAGTCCATTCACTGGAGGTCATGCAACCCTCCGACATGAATTATCAGAACTGACGTTCCGTAAGGAGAAATTCCAGTATGTGCATCAGTTTTATGAATGTGATGAAACCAAAGAGCGTTTCACCACTACTGCATTGGATGAAGTCAATGTCGGGCAAGTATATAATCAGTATCGAGCCAAATACGGCATTCCTTTCCCTGACGAAATCAAGCGCATTCGTCAACGCTATGGTCTTCCAGCCTCTAAAATGTCGCAGATTCTCGGATTTGGCGACAACCAATTTCGCTTATATGAAAATGGTGATATGCCCAGCGAGGCCAACGGGAAAATTCTGATGTCCATTCAAAATCCACATATATTTGAGAGTTTTGTCCTCAATGCCAAGAATCAGTTTGAGGAAGACGAATACAACAAGATACTTGATAAAGTCAAGGCAGTCAAAACAGATGCAAACGAATTATTCATCAAGAACTACATATTCAATGGCTGTCGTAGGGATATTTTCAACGGCTATGCAACCCAATCCATCAGTAAGTTGAAGAACATCATACTTTTCTTTATCGAGAAATATGATGGCGTGTTCTTTACGATGATGAATAAACTTCTTTTCTATACCGATTTCTACAGCTATAAGATGACAAGTAAAGGAATGAGCGGTTTGGCATATAAAGCCATCCAACGTGGCCCTGTTCCTATTCGTTGGGATAGGATATATAGTTTCTATGATGACATTCATCAAGAGATTGTTCATTTTGAATCAGGTGTAGAAGGCACAAGACTTACTTCCCCTCTGTCTCCAGACCTTGCTGAATTTACCGAAGAAGAGTTGAATATCCTTGAAACCATCTATCTGCGTTTCAAGTCTGAAAACTCCACCAAGATTTCAGACATTAGCCACAACGAAACAGCATGGCAGAAATATGTCGATAGTGGGCAGATGATTAGTTTCGATATGGCATTCTCATTAAAGGCGATGTAGAATCATGGCAATGACTTTATTGTTTAGTCGTAAAAGCTGAGGTAACGAAAAAGGCTGAAACCTGATTGAGGGATTCAGCCTAATTTTTCTGTTGATTATAATTCGACCAATCAAAAAAAATATTAAAAATGCAAGAAGAGTTAAATATATATGGAAATGAATCTTTATATTTGTATTTCAATCAATAACTGTTGATATGATGGCTTTAAATAGAATGAAGCTTATATCAAATTACTGATAATATGACTAAGAAAGACCATATTTCTGCATTGTTGGCAGCTCTGTGCGAACAGAAACAAATGGGGTTGAAGGGTGGCATCTATCATAAAACACAGATAGACCTCACTTACAACTCTAACCATATAGAAGGTAGTCGATTGACGCACGAGCAGACTCGCTATATTTTTGAGACTAATACCATCTGTATGACCGAGGGACCTGTCAATGTGGACGATATTGTAGAAACAGTCAACCATTTCCGTTGCATCGATATGGTTATTGACCATGCTACTGATGATCTCTCTATTGATTTTATCAAGGAGTTGCATGGGGTGTTGAAGACTGGTACGTCGGATAGTCGAAAAGACTGGTTTGCTGTTGGCGACTACAAGCGACTGCCCAATGAAGTTGGTGGAGAGGAAACTTGTGCGCCTGAGCATGTCGGGGAACAAATGGAAGAATTGCTGAATGACTACCTAAGCAGCAAACGACAGTTTGAAGATATTCTTGACCTGCATGTACGTTTTGAGCGTATTCATCCTTTCCAAGATGGAAATGGTCGAGTAGGTCGTCTTGTCATTTTCAAAGAGTGCTTGGGTAGTGGCATCGTTCCATTCATTATCACCGAAGAACTGAAGTTGTTCTATTACAGAGGACTGCGTGAGTGGGGACACGTCAATGGCTATCTTATCGACACATGTCTGACCGCACAAGACCAGTATAAAACCGCACTCGACTATTTCAGAATTAAGTATTAGACAGATTGGGTTAGACGATTCCGAGCGGTATGTTTGCCTCTATGTCATCAGTTCTACGCAAGTTTCGACCAAGCTGCCCGTAACTACGAATTGGTTTTGTATTGTTATTCAAGTTTTGCATGTTTCACTTTCTCAATGACTTTTAACATGTTTCTCACCTCTAACATTATACCGCAACTTGAGGATTTGTAAAAAAACTGACACACCCTCGAACTTGATTATATAATAAGTGGTACAGTTTTAACTCTATTTGTTAATATCCAAATAATTATTAAAAATGTAAGAAGAGTTAAATGTATTTGGAAATTAATCATTATATTTGTGTTCAAATCAATAATTGTTAATATGAAGGATTTGAATAGAATAAAACTGATGCTTGTTGAAAAGAAGAAAACAAGCAAGTGGTTAGCAGAGCAATTAGGAAAGAATGCTTCCACCGTTAGTAAGTGGTGTACTAATACATCACAACCAGATTTACAGACACTGGATAAGATAGCATCATTACTTGGATGTGAGAAAAAAGACCTTATCATAGATTAATACACACTAAAGTGAGCAATAAGATTTCTATAACAATTCAAAATTAGGAAAAACATGTCACGACTCAGCGATTTATACAAGGCACTGGAAACATGGCGAAAAGAAGGTCTCTCGTTGAATGAAGATCTAGAGAAACAAGTGAGTGAACTGGAAGAAGAAATCATTAAGAAAGAGATACTTCCTATAGTAACGGAAACAATTGAGCGCGCATTGAAACAGGTAGAACGAGAGCTGGTTCTGGTGGTTGACTACCATCCGGGGATGCCTATTAGCGTGTCGTTGTCTCGTAAGACTAATATCACAGAACTAATAGAAGCCAAGCGTTTAGAGGCAGATCCAGAAGTGAATCACAAAGAGTTTGGACCAAGGAAGAACAAAAGAACACAAATTGCTCCAAGAACAGGCTTATGTATTTATAGAAAAGACGGCTCAATACTTCAAGAGCGCGATGCTGCCACTACTTTCACTTCTGCCATCATGGAGGCAGGTTTGATGAGAGTACGCGAACTGAATGTACGATTCTGTGGTATCAATGTGGTATCTACGACTAAAGACAAAAAGTACGGAAATACCCAACGGGAAGCCGCTCCAGGTCTTTTTGTCCTCACTCATAGTAGCACCAAGGATAAAAAGAAGATGCTTGACAAAATCAACAAAGCATTGAAAATGGGTTGGAGAATTGAAATCGTGAAGTGATGTGCCCTTTAGTTGCCCCTAAAATTCTAATCATGCGAGAAGAATACGAATGCGAGCAATAACCATAGCAACGAGAAAGTTTTGAAAATATGGATAAAGATGTTTTAGATTTGAAATTGATAGGACAAGTCAGCAACCACCTTTATGAAGGTGTGACGGAAATCATAGACGATGCCAGAACACGGGTTGCCCTGTACGTCAATACACAGACGAGTATGACATTTTGGAAAGTCGGCAAGTATATCATTGACGACATGGATTATCAGACGTATTCTGCATACGGCCAAAAGATTCTTGCGACGCTTTCGCAAAGATTGATGGCACGCTATGGCAGAGGATACTCTTATTCTGCCTTAACAAGAATGATGAAAGTTGCCCGTCTATATAATGACAAGGAAATGTTTGCGACGCTTTCGCAAACATTGACTTGGAGCCATTTCTTAGAACTTATCACCATTAAGGATGACACAAAGCGACTTTTCTACCAGCAAATGGGAATAGCACAACATTGGAGCGTCACTCAATTACGTGACAAACAGGACGAAATGGCCTATGAGCGTTCACTAATAGCGGTAAAGCCTAACGATGAGATTGTAAAGAAGCTTGAGAATATTTCTCCACAGCATACAGATCCTGACGTAGTACTGAAAAGCTCATATATACTTGATTTTCTCGGGTTGAGCGGATTCTATTCTGAAGAGGAATTGGAAAGTGCCATTGCAAAGCAACTGGAGAATTTTATATTGGAGTTAGGGCAAGGTTTCGCTTTCCTTGAACGGCAAAAGCGTTTTACCATTGACGGCACGGACTACTATCTTGACTTACTCTTTTATCATCGAAAGTTGAAATGTCTTGTAGCCATTGATTTGAAGTTGGGGAAATTCAAACCACAATTTAAGGGGCAGATGGAGTTGTACCTAAAGTATTTGCAGAAGTATGATATGCAATCAGACGAAAACCCGCCCATAGGCCTCTTGCTCTGTAGCGAGGGCAACACAGAGCATATTGAACTGTTGATGCTTGACGAGGAAAACATAAAGGTGGGGCAGTATCTGACTTGTCTGCCAGACAAGCAGTGGTTTATCGACAAACTGAATCGCTCTATATTGATTGCCAAGGAATACAATAATTCGGATGAAATAAACAAATAATTTTTTCCTCGTGTATTACCTCTATGGCCAGACCTATTATGAAGTCCTCATCGTATACCCTGAGACTCCAATCACGAGAGAAAAATATGAGACAAACAAATAAAGGATAGCAAAAAAGAAGTTTTGCAAAAATATATATGGAGAATAGAGAACGGCTGAACGTGTATTTTGAAATGGAAGGAAATTTCTACATGTTGTTCCAAGTTGTAAATATTGGCTCAAAAGATATTCCTGATTTCAAGTTTTCTGGTTTTTCAAATCTATATATTTGCTATAAATCGGAAAGTGGCAAGGTGTATGATAAAGGTTTTCTGACAGAAGAAGATATTGACAAATTATCTTTTCATTCACATATAGAATTAACCTATCATAAGGATGGTAGTTTCTTATCTAAGAATTTGGATTTCGAAGAAATGTCGAAAAGATATTGCAATCCATATGGTAAAGGTGTTCGATGGACTCCAACATCTGATATTCAAGGTATTCAGCCTGTAATCTCCATCGAAATCAGGAGAATGGAAGTCTATCATCCAATTAAGATAGAAAAAGAAAGCGATACAATCCATAATTATATTTGCAAAAATACAGAATTGATTCAAAGAAATGGTCAATATTTTGTGGTAATCTATCTTAAGGAGAAAAGTAAACCGATTGCCTGTTTTACAACAATAGAAGGATATTCTGATGTTATATGCAATATCAATGACAAATTAGATCTGTGTATTTTATTACAAAGACATGCTTATCCTAAAGCAAAGTCATATTATTCTAATAACTTTGGTAGTGGATGGATCTCTCCTTATTTATACAATACTATTTCTTTCTGTAATAAAGAAACAAGTGTTAGGGAGATGAATGACAAAATGAAAAACATCTTTGATCCTGCATTCAGCGAATTGATAAGAATAATAGGTGATGGACATATCGTCTATTTATCAGAAGATAAATTAAAAATTATAGATATTATAGATAAAGTGTATTTGCCAATTAATAATGACACAATTATGACTAAACCTTTATTTATAAAACATTTGTTGGATTCAATTCTTGATTTCAAAAAATTTAATTGTAAGTCAGAAAAAGAAAAGGAAGATTATGTTAGAACTTGTTATTTAATGACTTTGGCACTTCCATTAATGATAAAAAGAAAAAATGAGGTTGAAAAGATACTCTTCGGAAATGATTCTGATGTACAGAAACTAAATGATTTAATGATTCTTTTAGAAGAAGTTTTATAGAACTTTTCTTAAATAAACTAAATGAAAAAACGTAATTTCCTCTGTAAAAACAAACTGACCAAAGACTAATCGGCAAACTAAATAAAGAATATTGACGAGAAATGATATAAATGGTTTGAAAGAATTGATTAACTTTGGCTTAGCCTAAAGTACTCACATTCGAAAAACTCAAGATTCTCTTGGCATTTTATTTACCTAATTGTACCTTTGCAAACAGAAAATATGTGGAAAATAACAAAAATGGAAGATTTGTATAATTACAAGGAAGAAGAACAAGATGGCTTGACAGTTGGAGAACCTTTATCGTGGGGTGGTCAATGGACAGAAGAAAAGTTAGATGCATTTGAGAAATACGTCAATGCAATTATATAATTCTCGTAACACTCCTATTTTCCACTTTGCTTGTGCTTCAAATAATCAAGTGGCAGTAAAAATAGCTAATGAAATCATCAATAAAAAGCAGAAGAGATGAGAACCACAAAGATAGAATGGACAGATAAGACTTGGAATCCCATAACTGGGTGTACCAAGAAGTCTGCTGGTTGTGCTCATTGCTATGCGGAGGTAATGGCACGAAGGCTTCAAGCTATGCGTTTGGAGAAATATCGTAATGGCTTTGGGTTGACTCTTCATGAGGATGATTTGGACGAACCATTCCAATGGAAGAAACCTCATAATATCTTCGTCTGCTCTATGAGTGACATTTTCCATGAGGAAGTTCCATACGAGTTTGTCGATAGAATAATGAATACTATTATCCAGACACCACAACACCGCTATCAGATTTTGACAAAACGCGCAGAGCGGATGGAAGAGTATTTCAAAATGCGAACTATACCTCAAAATGTGTGGTTAGGTGTAACCGTGGAATGTAAAGCGACAAAATACAGAATAGAACATCTGCGCTACTTAGATGCTTCTGTTAAGTTTCTGTCTTGTGAGCCGTTGATAGAGGATTTGGGAAATCTGAATCTCACAGGTATCGATTGGGTAATAGTTGGTGGTGAGAGCGGTCCAAAAGCCAGACCAATGAAGCCTGAATGGGCCGTTAGCATTAAGGAGCAAGTAGAATCGCAAGGTTCAGCTTTCTTTTTCAAACAATGGGGAACATGGGGAAGTGATGGTGTGAAACGTAACAAACATGCCAACGGAAAGTTGCTTCAGGGCAGGATAATACAACAAATGCCTGTAATATAGGTCGTAAATGATATGTTTAGTGGTGATAAATATATGGTTTGCAATCCGAAACGCATGAGTTTTGTGGATTTTCGCAAGACCTCCCGTTTTTTAGGTTAATTCGTTCTGTATCAGTGATTTAGTATTTTCAAGACCTCCCGTAAGACCTCCCGTAGACCTCCCGTAAGACCTCCCGTTTGGGCTGATGTGAATTATTGAAAAATTTGTGCGGAAATCGTGCGAAATTTGGCTCCTTATGAAGGGTGGAAATTTGGTGGATTCATTTTTATTTTGTACCTTTGCATTGTCATTGTAGAGATGCGATGATTGGCTGTGAAAAACATGAGCCACTAAAAATTTTATTAATCATTTTAAACTCAACACAAAATGCAAAAAAAACTACTTATCAATGATGCGGCACCATGTGCTGCCCAAAAGGAGGAACTTGCGGTAGAGTTGTTCCTTCATGACAATTATCTTTTCCGCCGCAACATGCTGAACGGAAAGGTGGAGTTCGCAACCCGTAATGATGCCGATGGCAACATGTCTGAGTATCGACCGTTGACGCAGGAGGCGCTGAACAGCATCATCTTGTGCGCGAAACGTGAAAACCTCTTCGACGAGGGCGTTTGCAAGTCGGACTTCAACGATTACATTCACTCCGAGGAAGTTCCCGTATTTGATCCCATCAGGGAGTATCTTGATGGCTTGCCCGCATGGGATGGACAGAATCACGTAGCTCGGCTTTTCGGTCGCATTCCTGGAATAAGCTCGGAGCAGTTGGCTTACCTCTCCGTCTGGTTGCGCTCAACGGTTGCCCACTGGCTTCAGATGGACACGTTGCATGGGAATGAATGTGTTCCTACGTTGATTGGTGCACAAGGATGTGGCAAGACAACCTTCCTTCGTCGCCTTCTTCCCCAACACCTACGTCAGTACTATCTGGACCACTTGAACCTCTCGAACAAGTTCGACAAGGAGATGGCATTGACGAACAACTTGTTGGTCAACTTGGACGAGTTGGATGCGATTCGTCCGAGCCAACATGCGGCATTGAAGCAGACGCTCTCGAAATGCAAGGTGAACGGTCGTCCTATCTTCGGTTGCGCCCAGGAGGATAGGGTTCGCTATGCCTCGTTTACGGCTACCACCAACAATCCACATCCGCTGACGGACGCGACGGGAAGCCGACGATACATCTGTCTGACGATTCCGCAAGGGAAGTTTATTGACAACGAGGGCGACATCGACTACGAACAGTTGTATGCGCAAGTGCTCTATGAGCTTCGCGAGCAGAAGGCTCCCTATTGGTTCAATAATGTGGAGGTGGCAAGGATTCAAGAGCTCAACCTTGACTATATGGAGCAGAAGGACATGGCGGAGATGATTGCCACATGCTTCCGCAAGCCGATGGAGGATGAGAATGCCAAAATCATGAACGGCAAGCAGATGCTGGAGGTGATGAAGAAGGAATACCCTTCGCTGACAATCAATCATGGTGCTCGCGTGAGTTTGGGCGTAGCCATGAAGGAACTCGGCTTCGAGCATAGGGAGCATAGTCATGTAGCATTCTACAAGGTGATTCCCCTGAAGGCTACGATGAAGATGTCGTCTGGTGCATTTGAAATGACCGAGCGAGCAACAGACCAATCGAAGTCCAAGGCAGCATGACGGGAGGTCTTAGGGGAGGTCTATGGGAGGTCTTACGGGAGGTCTTACGGGAGGTCTTGCGTGGCCTCCCATTTCATAACCTCTTCATAATTAGGGTTTTAGGAAAAAGGACGGGAGGTCTTGGGGGAAAATGAAGAAATTTAAAAATGAAGAATAATAAAAATGAAGAATGAAGAATGAAGAATGAAGAATCGCATTGGGCAATTCACAATTAATAAGTAATAGCTCAGCACCCCATGGCATGAAGACAAAAATCTTCAAAAATCTT
>JAEEGL010740204.1_pt1 | contig 14661 bp, 16 predicted proteins | sample 9134231 | NCBI WGS metagenome assembly JAEEGL01 (sample SAMN16246548, study PRJNA631951) | gut metagenome | biome: gut microbiome; feature: rumen; material: fiber-attached | host: Bos | place: Iran: Karaj | collected 2018-10 | reverse complement strand
GTCGATGGCCTGCGTGAGCGACTGTAGCGTACTGGCCTGCAGGCGGATATTCAGCGCGCCCACGGAGAAAGCCCCTTCCCGAAGGCGCTGCTCCCGGCTCTGGGCCGTGACCGTGGCGTTCTTCAGGACGAGGGTGTCTTCCAACGATCCCTTGACCGACAACGAGTCCTGCCCGCAAAGGGGCACGGCACATCCCGTCAGGGACAGTAATAACAACCAAAAGCGTCTGAATCGCATCAATTCCGGAAGCTTTTATTACCCGAAAGCTTCAAAAACACCGATTCCGGCAGGTCTTCTGGCTTGTCCCCGTTCCGACGCCTTCCCGCTTTGGGCAGTGGCGATTGAATGCCGGAACCTGGATCTGGGACTTACAGCAGCGGTGTCTGCTCCGGATTTTCACCGGATTCCCTTTTCACCCGTCCGCCCCGAAGGGGCAACGGACACCGAAATCGGTCGCAAAGATAAGGAATTATCGGAGGATTCCAAAAAGAATCAGCTCTTGCGAAACTGCGCGGGGGTCATCCCCGTGTGGGCCTTGAAAAACTTGGTGAAGGTCGGCTGGTCGGTAAAGTTCAGCCGATAGACAATCTCCTTGATCGACATGTCGGAATAGCGCAGGAAGTTCTTGGCTTCCAGGATCACGAACGAATCGATCCAGTCGGGGGCGCTGCGGCCGCTGGCGTTCTTGATCAGCTTCGAGAAATACTTGGGGCTGAGACAGAGCTTGTCGGCATAGAAGGAGACCGTCCGTTCCCGGAGATGGTATTCCGCCAGCAGGCGAACGAACTTGCTGAAGATCTCTTCGGACCGGCTGGAACGGAGCACGGAGGTTTCCTTGGCGCGTTGCAGTTCCCGGCTGAAGATCCCTTCCGAAAGATAGAATATGGACGTGATGAGCGTACCCAGGCAGTCGCTCTTGTTGGACAGCGACGATTCCATGATACCGGAGGCCAGCTGGAGATAACGCAGGGCGATGGCCCGCTCTTCCTTGTTGAGTTTCACGCAGGGGTTCGACAGGAAGATGGTCCCCTCGGCAAAAAGCCGGTTCAGGTCGAGATTGAGCTGCGACAGATAACGGCGGCTCATGCCGACAATGACATAGTGGATGTCTTCTTTATGCTCCCGGTCGAAATCGACCACCTGACCGATATAACCGGGGATCAACAGGGCCAGCTGGTCTTTCTCGAGGACGAATTCTTTCATGTTGACGCTCATCCGGACACTGCCGCCGATACAGAAAAGCACCAGATAGGCATCCAGACGCACAGGCGACTCGAATTCAATCAGTTGGCGGTCGTAGCGGACGTTGACAATGCAGAAATCATCGCCGAGCGCAATTTGCTGCTCGTCGGCAAACAATTCCTTGAACTGCCGGAGCTCCATATTGTACACCGCAGAATCCATAAAAATTGCAATTTGCTTGCAAGTTAATAAAATTCGACAAACCGGCAAATTTTTTACGCAATAAAAGGCGAAAAATCCCTATTTTATGCGACAATTTTATAAAAAATCAAATCACAGGCAAATCTTTTTCCGATACGCACAGTTTTAAAGAACTTTTATTATATTTGCAGGACAAACCGATAAATCTCGTTCGATTTTCGATATTTTAATTATAATTTTTAAGTATTATGGCTGTCAAAGGAACCATCGTCGTTGACACGGAGAAATGCAAGGGTTGCAATGTCTGCGTGGTCAACTGCCCGTTCGGAGTCATTGCGCTCTCCCACGAGGTCAATAGCAAAGGGTATCATTTCTTACATATGGTGGAACCCGACAAGTGCACCGGCTGCGCCAGCTGCGCGACCGTCTGCCCCGATTCCGTCATTACCGTCTATCGTGCAAAAATCTAAACATCCGACAATATGGCAGAAAAAGTATTGATGAAAGGTAACGAAGCCATCGCCTACGCAGCCATCAACTGCGGCGCCGACGGCTATTTCGGCTACCCGATCACTCCGCAATCAGAAGTGATGGAGACGCTGATGAAGGAGAAGCCCTGGGAAACCACCGGCATGGTCGTTCTCCAGGCAGAAAGTGAAACCGCCTCCATCAACATGGTCTACGGCGGTGCCGGCTGCGGCAAGAAAGTGATGACTTCTTCCTCCAGCCCGGGCATCAGCCTGATGTGCGAGGGCCTCACCTACCTGGCCGGCAGCGAGCTCCCGTGCCTGGTGGTCAACGTCATGCGCGGCGGCCCCGGCCTGGGCACCATCCAGCCCAGCCAGGGCGACTATTTCCAGGCCACCAAGGGCGGCGGACACGGCGACTATCGCCTCATCGTCCTGGCCCCCGCTTCCGTCCAGGATATGTATGACTTCGTGGACGAAGCCTTCGAACTGGCTTTCAAGTACCGCAACCCGGCGATGATCCTGGCCGACGGCGTCATCGGACAGATGATGGAGAAAGTGGAATTCCGTCCCTCCAAGCCGCGCCGCACCGATGCGGAAGTAAAAGCCCTGTGTGACTCCTGGGCCACCCTGGGCAAACCCAAGACCCGCGAGCGCAACATCATCACTTCGCTGGCCCTCGACCCGGTCGTGATGGAGAACTTCAATATCAAGCTCCAGAAGAAATACGCTGAAATCGAAGAGAAGGAAGTCCGCTACAGCACCTACAAGGCCGAAGATGCCGAGCATCTGATCGTGGCCTTCGGCTGCATGTCGCGTATCTGCGAGAACGTGGTGGACATGGCTCGCGAAAACGGCATCAAACTCGGCCTGCTGCGCCCTATCACCCTCTTCCCGTTCCCGAAGAAAGCCATCGACGCCCTCGTGCCGCAGCTCAAGACCATCATGTCGGTCGAGCTCAACGCCGGCCAGATGGTGGAAGACGTCCGCCTGGTGGCGGGCGGCCGCGTACCCGTCGGTTTCTACGGACGTCAGGGCGGCGTGGTCCCGAACCCCGACGAAATCTATGAAGCATTCCTCCAATTCATCAAATAAGCAGGACGACCTATGGACATCAAAGATATCATCAAGCCCGAAAACAAGGTTTACGGCAAATCGTCGGTGCTGACCGACAACGTTATGCACTACTGTCCGGGTTGCTCCCACGGCGTGGTCCACAAACTGGTGGCCCAGGTCATCGAGGAGATGGACATCCAGGACAAGACCATCGGCGTCAGCCCGGTAGGCTGCTCGGTGTTCGCCTACAACTATCTCGACATCGACTGGCAGGAAGCCGCCCACGGAAGGGCCCCGGCCCTGGCCACGGCCATCAAGCGCCTCAATCCCGACAAATACGTGTTCACCTACCAGGGCGACGGCGACCTGGCCTCGATCGGCACCGCCGAAACGATGCACGCCTGCAACCGCGGTGAAAACATCGTCATCATCTTCATCAACAACGCCATCTACGGCATGACCGGTGGACAGATGGCCCCCACCACCCTGCTCGGACAGGTGACCGCCACCACGCCCTACGGCCGCAAGGCCGAGCTCAACGGCTACCCGCTCAAGATCACGGAGCTCCTGGCCCAGCTCGAAGGCACCTGCTATGTCACGCGCCAAAGCGTCCAAAACCCGGCTGCTGTCCGCAAGACCAAAGCCGCCATCCGCAAGGCCTTTGAGAACTCGATTATGAAGAAAGGCACCTCCTTCGTAGAGGTGGTCGGTACCTGCAACTCCGGCTGGAAAGTCTCGCCGGTTGAAGCCAACAAGTGGATGGAAGCGAACATGTTCCCGTTCTATCCGCTCGGCGATATGAAAGACAGATAAAAAACAGCGACAACCATGAAAGAAGAAATCATCATAGCCGGATTCGGAGGACAGGGTGTCCTCTCGATGGGCAAGATTCTCGCCTATGGCGGCATCATGCAGGACCAGGAAGTCTCCTGGCTCCCCTCCTACGGCCCGGAAATGCGCGGCGGTACCTGCAACGTCAGCGTCGTCCTGAGCGACAAGAAGATCAGTTCACCGGTCCTGAGCAAATTCGACACGGCCATCATCCTCAACCAGCAGTCGATGGACAAGTTCGAGAAACAGGTGAAACCGGGCGGACTGCTCATCTACGACACCAACGGCATCACGCGGCATCCCGAGCGCAAGGACATCAAGATCTGCCGCCTCGATGCCGCCGAGGAGGCCATCAAGATGGGCAACGCCAAGGCCTACAATATGGTCGTGCTGGGCGCCTATTTAAAGATGAAGCCCGTGGTCACGATGGAAAACGTGCTCAAGGGCCTCAAGAAATCTCTGCCGCCGCGTCACCACAATCTCATTCCGATGAATGAGCAGGCCATCACGGTCGGCATGCAAGCCGTCCAGGAAGTATAGCGATCTACAGCTCTCCGATTTTGACGACGACGTCACCCTGGGAAGGTTTCTGAATGTAAACCTTCCCATTTTTATTGCCATCGAAGATTTCGATGCCGTTGTATTTCACCGACTGGATGGTCACCGCCCAGCCCACGCCGTCCTCGAGGGTGCCTTCGTCGCTACTCAGGTAGATATAGCTCACCACCAGCGTGTCGAGGCCGCCGTCCGGACGGTAGAGATAGGTATTGTACTGCGGCTGGCGGGTCTTTCCCCAGAAATAGGTCGTAAATCCCCAGCGATTCGTCTCATAATCGTTGCACAGGGCGTTGCAGTTGTCGTTGTAGATATAGTAGACACGGCCATCCGAGCGTGCGCTCGTCTGACATTTTTCCACAGCCATCGCCCTTTTTTCGGCAGACATCTCTTCGGGAGCGGCTATCGGCCAGCTCGCCCGGTCTTCCAGCGCCACCAGGTCCTTGCCTTCTGCATCTACGAAAAAGAATTGAAGGCCAGGCACCGTGGTATAGAAGATCGCGTTTTCAGGGATCTCACCGCTGGGCGTACTGGGGTGCAGCAATTCACAGGAAGCCGTCAGACTGGCGCAGGCGGCCAGCGCCCCTATCCAAAGCATGAATTTTTTCATATTCGTTCCGAATGGTTTTCTCTTTCCAAATGCAATGATACGAAAAACTTTGCGTGGTTCGTGCAAAAAACTTCCCCCGCACCCCTATTCGTGCGTAGCGAAACGCTGGGCGGCCAGCTCCTCATAGCGGGTACCCGGGCGTCCGTAATTGGCATAGGGATAGATGGAGATACCTCCGCGCGGCGTGAAAATGCCCGTCACTTCAATGTATTTGGGATCCATCAGCGCGATGAGGTCTTTCAGGATCATGTTGACCGTATCTTCGTGGAATCCACCGTGGTTGCGGAAACTGAACAAATAGAGTTTCAGCGACTTGCTCTCGACCATCCGCTGGTCGGGAATGTAGGAGATGCGGATTTCGGCAAAGTCGGGCTGTCCGGTGATCGGACAGATGGTGGTGAATTCGGGGCAGTTGAAGCGCACCCAGTAATCGTGCTCGGCGTGCTTGTTGGAGAAGGTCTCCAGCACATGCGGAGAATAATCGAAACGATAGTCGGTCGCATGTCCCAGGGACTGCAGGCCTTCCTGCTTGCGGTCGTCGCTCATATCAGTCTATCTTGGTAATAAAAGGATTGTACGAAATATTATAGTCATAGGTGTCGATACCTTCTGATTTCTTGATCCGCCGGGCCAGACGGCTCGTCAAGGGCAGCGCCAGCACTTCATAAATGGTCTTGACGCTCACCTGCGTCAGGATGATCGAGAGGATGGCCTCGAACGGCATCACGCCGATGAAGGCCAGCGGGTAGAAAATCAGGGAGTCGGAGAACTCGCCGAAGACGGACGAGGCGATGGCGCGCCATCCAAATCCCCTTCCCTGCTGCCTGACTTTCATCCACGACATAACCCGGGCGTTGACATGGGCGCCGACGAGAAAAGCAAGCAGAGAAGCCATCGTGGTTCGCGGAGCCAGGCCGAAAAGCCGGTTGAAACTGGCGGCCACCTCCTGGCTTTCCGGATAGATCGGTGCCGGCAGCCAGGCCACCAGTTGGGCGGCGACCGCGACGAAAGCGCTCAAGGCGAAGCCCATCCAGATGACCAGCATGGCCTTGCGATAGCCATAGACTTCCGTCAGCAGGTCGTTGATGATGTAGGATACGGGAAATATGATAACGGCGCCGGACAGTTGCAACGGCAGCTTGCCAACCTGCCACAAACGGGGTACGAAAAGATTGGATGTCACCAGGCACACGCAGAACGTGACGGCCAGCCAAACGTAGACAACGGACAGCCCTTGCTGTCCTCCTTTTTGAGAATCAGTCATTTAGTCTTGTTTTTATAGTGGTACCAAGTACACTTGCAGCGGAGATTTTCCCCGCTACTCGGCGGCAAAGATACGAAAAATCGTAAATTCGCATCCGGAAGCTGCAACATTTCCCATTTGCCAGCGTCTTATAGACAGAATGACCCGAAAAGAGATCACATCGTTTTACCAGGCCCACAGCCGCAGGCTCTACAACATGAGCTGCCGCATCCTCCAAAGCCCTGAGGACGCGGAAGAGGTGATGCACGACACGATCCTCAAGTTCCTGGCCATGCCCTTCCCGCCCCATACGGAGGAGCAGATATCCGCCTGGCTGGCCCGCACCTGCATCCGGGCCTCGATTGACCGGCTCAGGCAACGCAAGCGCGAAGCCCTCTTCCTGGAGGGCTATGCCCAGGAAAGCATGGAAGAACCGGAACCCGAAATCCCGGCATCGGCCACTGCCCAACGGATCCTGGACGCCCTTCAGCGACTTCCAGAGCCCTACCGGCTGGTCACCACGCTCGTGCTGACGGAAGGCCTCGATTACCAGGAGATTGCCGCCTATACCGGGCTGAAGGAAACGACCCTGCGATCCCACTTCTTGCGGGGAAAACAAAAACTCATCAAACTGCTGAATGAAGATGGAAAATCGATTTGACCTGTACGAGTTGCCCGAGGGACACCAGAAACGCTTCGAAGCGAAACTGGACCGCCAACAGTCCCGCCGAAGGACGCTGATCCTGCGCTGGACGGCTGCCGCAGCGGCCGTGGCCGCCCTGGTCTGGCTCGGCACCCTGAACGCTTCGCCGCTGGGACGCGCCCACTCCCCGGAAGCCGTCTATGCCGCCTATCTCCAGCAGGTGGACGGGCTCTACGACTTGCTGGCCGTCCATTCACAGGACGAAGACGTAGACTGGGAAGGCCTCCTCAAAGAACTGACCGAAGAGCACATCCCGCTCTACGACCAGCTTCCCGACGAACTGACGCGGCGCGAGAAGACCTCCCTGCTGAAAAAGCACTACGGTAGCATCCTCCGGGAAGCCCGACAATTGAAATCACTGAACAAACAATAAATCCATTCATACCATGAAAAAGTTCATCTTGCTCATTGCAGCACTCGCAGCCACCTGCACGCTGGCCTTTGCCGAAAACGAAGCCGCCGGCAAAACGTTCCAGCAACACTACGATTTCCGCGACTTCTCGAAACTTTCCGTATCGAATTCCTTCCGCGTCGACCTGCATTTCACCGACAACTATTCGGTCGACATCGAGGTACCTGATTTTCTGGAGCCTTACCTGAAAATCTCCTGCGTCGGCGGGAAACTGAGCATCGGCCTGACCAACCTTCCCCAGGACATCCAGCGCAAGCTCAACGACCACAGCGGAGAACTCTACGCCAAAGTCGAAATGCCTTCGCTGACTGCCCTGACGATGTCGGGCGCCACCCGCGTAGCCACGACCGGTGTCCCCCGGCTGGGCGACAGTGAATCCCTCTCGGTCGACATGAGCGGCGCCAGCGTCCTGGAGAATCTGGAAGCCAGCAGCAAGGGACGGCTGACCGTCGACCTGAGCGGCGCTTCCAAGGCCGCGATGAAGGCCCAGTTCCTTGTTTGTGACATCGACCTGTCCGGCGCCTGCCACCTGAAACTGGAAGGCAATGCCGACAAGGTGTCCTACGACGGTTCGGGCGCTTCGGACTGCGCACTGACCGGCAACTATGGTGAAGTCGCCTCCGAGGTATCCGGTTCTTCGTCCATCCAGGTCAAAGGGGACGTCCGCTCACTGGATGCCAGCGCATCGGGTTCTTCGAAGTTCGAGGTGGAAGGAGACACGGAAAAGGCCGACGTGGAACTGTCGGGCGCTTCGAAAGGCCGCCTCACGGTCACCCAACAGCTGAAATACGAACTGTCCGGCGTTTCCACGCTGAAAGTCAAGGACAAAGGCATCGCCACCAAACACGGCCAGGCGAGCCGCAGTGCCAAAGTCGAGTTCGTCCGCTGATTAGATCATCGTGGCAATGTTGGTCGTGAAGAGTTTCACGGCCATGGCCAACAGGATGATTCCGAAGATTTTACGGAGTATATAGATGACGGTTGGGCCGAGCACTCGCTCGACCCAATCGACGTATTTGAGCACGAAGAAGACGACCACCATGTTGAGGGCGATGGCTACGATGATGTTCTGGATCGCATACTCCGCGCGCATCGAGATCAGTGTCGTCAGGACGCCCGCACCGGCGATCAGCGGGAAAATGATGGGAACGGCGTTGGCTGCGGAGGCGGGACCGTCGTTGTTGATGATTTCCCGGCCTAAGATCATCTCCATGCCGTAGATGAAGATGATGATGGAACCAGCCACGGCGAAGGAGTTGATCTCAACGCCGAAGAGGGATAGGAGGCCTTCGCCGGCGTAGAGGAAGGCTACCAGGATGACGAAAGAGATGAGCGACACCCTCAGCGGGCTGATCTTCGCACCCTTGCTGCGCAGGTCGATGATAATGGGCAGGGAGCCGGTGATATCGATGATGGCGAAGAGTACGATGAAGGCGCTGATGATTTCTTTAAAGCTGAAGCTCATATCTTTGTCGTTTTGGTGCCGCAAAAATACAATATTTTTCTATATTTGTAAGTTGGATTGATTTACAACCCGCAGGGCTTGCACTCTGCGGCTCTGGTGTCCGTCTCGCTCGCAGAAAAAATGCTCGCTGCCCCGGACACCACCCGCCGCTCCGCGCAAGACGTCATTCCGGGCCAGACCCGGAATCCCCTAGATGGAAAGTATTACTAAATAGATAGAAATCAATGAGAAAGAAAATCGTAGCCGGCAACTGGAAGATGAACACCACCGTTGCTGAAGGAGTCGAACTCGCAAAAGGCGTCGTCGCCAAAGTGAATGAAATCTCGAAAGGCGTTTCGCTCGTCGTGGCCCCGCCGTTCACCCACCTGGCCTCCGTGGCCGAAGTGCTCAAGGGCAGCCCCGTCGCCCTGTCGGCCCAGAATTGCGCCGACCAGCCGAAAGGTGCTTTCACCGGTGAAGTGTCTGCCGCCATGCTGAAAAGCGTAGGCTGCGCCTACACCATCCTCGGCCACTCCGAGCGCCGCGAATACTACGGCGAGACCTCCGCGAAACTTGTCAACAAAATGGCCCTCGCCTTTGAGAATGGCCTGAAAGTGATTTTTTGTGTAGGCGAGAAACTGGAAGACCGCGAAATGGGCAATCACTTTGACGTGGTTTCCACGCAGATTTCAGAAGTCCTCTTCGACCTGACGCCCGAACAGATGAAAAACGTGGTGATTGCCTACGAACCCGTCTGGGCCATCGGCACCGGCGTGACCGCCACCAGCGAACAGGCACAGGAAATCCACGCGTTCATCCGCGAAACCCTTTCCGCCCATTTCGGCGAGAAAGTGGCACAAGACACCACGATCCTCTACGGCGGCAGTTGCAAGCCTTCCAATGCGAAGGAACTCTTCGCCTGCCCCGACATCGACGGCGGCCTGATCGGCGGCGCTTCCCTGAAGGCCGACGATTTCATCGCTATCGCCCAGGCATGGTAATCCTGGCAGCCATTCCTCTGGATTTCAGGCGTTTAACAAAAATCGATTGCGTAAAAATGCGCAATCGATTTTTATTATATCGCTGACAACCAGCTATTTAGATGCCAGGCGGATCTTACGCCTTCAGCAGCCGCAGACAGAGCAGCGTGAGGTCGTCGTTGGGCATGGCGTCGCCGCGGTGCTTCTCGACGGCCGCCTGCAGGATGTGGATGACCTCCGCGGCATTGCGTTCGGACGCTTCCGTCATCAGTTCCAGGACGGCATCGTTGCCCAGCAATTCCTTGTCCTTGTTTTCCGCCTCGTTCAGGCCATCGGTGTACAGGAGCAGCAGGTCGCCCCGGATCACTCCAAGTTCTTCTCCCTGGAATACACCGCCTTCCCAGATACCGAGCGGCATGTTGGTGTGTTGGATCGGAATGAATTCGGCTTTCTGGCCGGGACGCACGATCACCGGTGGATTGTGTCCGCAGTTGCAGAAGCTCACGAAGCCCGTGGCCAGATCGACCATACCGATGAACATCGTGACGAACATTCCCTGGTCGTTGTCCTGGGAAAGGACGGAGTTGATCTGCGTGGCGATATCGGCCGGTTCCTTACCCTGCTGGGCGATGATACGGAAGAGGTTGCGGGTCACAGCCATGAAGAGGCTGGCGGGCACGCCCTTGCCACTCACGTCACCGATGCAGAAGTATAGCTTTTCGTCCTGCACGAAGAAATCGTAGAGGTCGCCGCCCACCTCCTTGGCCGGCGTCATGGCCGCGAAGAGGTCGATGTCATGGCGGTTGGGGAACGGCGGGAAGATGCGGGGCACCATGCCCATCTGAATGTCGCTGGCCACCTTGAGCTCGTTTTCGATGGAGGCCTTCTGGGCAGTAGTGTCTTTCAGCTCACTGATATAGTTGACCAGTGAATGCTGCATCTCGGAGAAGGACTGGCTGAGCTGTCCGATCTCGTCGATGCGTCCTTCGTCGTCGAGCTCCTCATCGAACTGCCCTGCCGCGATGGTCTTGGCTTGTTCCGTGAGTTCACCGAGCGGCTCGAGCTCGTGGCGGATGACCCGGTTGATGAGGTCGAGCATCAGGATCAATCCCAGTACAAAGATGATGAGCGCCGCGCCGCGCAGTTTCTTGTAACCGCCCATAATGTCGCTTTCAGGGCAGACGATGGCCACGCTCCAGCCCGTATCGCCCAGCGGCTTGTAGAACACATAGTTGTTCTTCCCATTGATCTTGAGTTTCCTCATTCCCTCCTCCCCTGCCTGCATGGCCTTGCCCAGCGCGTAACGGTCCGGGTCCGGATGGTCCAGGGTTTCCGTGAAGATGCTCTGATACACCAGTTTTGTCGAGTCGGGATGGACGAAAAAGGTGCCGCCACGGCCTGTCATGATGCTATAGGAATTCGGATAAGGTTTCACAGACAGGATGGTTTCGGAAAGCCACGACAGTGAAACGTCCGTGGAAATGGTACCGACATACTGTCCGTTATCCTTGAGGGGCTTGCAGTATGATGCAATCATTTCAGGCTCGTAACGGCCCTCCAGATCGAAATCGAGGTAAGGCTCGGTCCACACGGGACGGTCGAGCAGTTTGGTCAGCTGGTACCAGTCGAAACTGAAATAATCGTAATTCGGACTTCCTTCCCGGCTCGTCTTGACCGTGCCATTCTCATTGATGCTGAAAACGGAAAAGTACTTGCCCATCTGCGGGAAGAAGTACGGTTCGAAAGAGATGGAACAGCTTCTCAGTTCGGGATTCAGCTGGAGGATCCGACGGCTGTATACGTACATGGAATCCGGCGCGTTCAGGTGCCGGACGGGCAACCAGTCGAAGTTGTCGGTGGCCACTTCCACATGGTCCAGGATATTGGTCACGCGCTGCACGGTATTGTCGAGCACCTGCTCGGCGCGGTTGAAGGCTTCGTTCCGGACAAACTTCCGGGACTGGGTGAACATGAAGCCGAGCGAGGCGAGAAAGACCAGGCCGGTAAGGGCAGCAATCCAGAGGATAATCTTGGCAGACAGCGACTTGCTAATAATGCGAAAACGGTCTTTCATAACGGTAGGCGGGCTGACAGTTCTTCGAACGATATCTTATGGAGGATAATCTGGTTTTCCTGCATCATCGTACCGGCTTTTTCGACCATGTCGGGACGCAGGCGGAACTCACGCTGTCCGGATTCCCGGTCCACCTGCAGGCGGAGGATCTCTTCGAGCATCCGTTTCTGCATCACGCGGTTGGTGGCGACATGGTTCCTGTCGACGTAGTCCATCACGATGTCCAGGGTCTCCTCGGGATGTTCGGCCGCCCACTCCCAGCCGAGACGGCTGGCCTCGGCGAATTTCCGGGCCTCCTCCTTGTGGGACTCAAAATAAGGCCGGGTCATATAAACGCCGTCTTCCTGGATGTTGTAATCGTGATCACAGAAACGGTAGATGTTCCGGTCGGTAATCTCCACACCGGCCTGCATCAGTTCCTGGAGCTCATTGTAGGTCATGGCCAGCGTGGCATCGATGGCGCCGGTGAGAAACAGGGTCAGGCCCGTACTGAAAGGAACCCACTCGTAATTGAGACCCTCTCTCAAACTCAAGCAGATAGCAATCTGATCGAAACCAACGCTCCAGGTTCCAACCCGCATTCCTTTCTGCAGGAGCGGGTCCTCGTCCTTGCGGGAAACGATGACCAGCGCATTGTTCATGGAGGTCTGCAGGATGTTGACCAACGGGACGCCGCTGTCAATGATTTCAAGCGCCTGGCAGAGCTGCAGGGTCGTGGCCTGGCTTTCATCGGCCCGGACACGGCTCAATGCCGAGCGAGTCAGCGACGGGTGTACGATTTCGACGTCAAGGCCCGCATCGCGGTAGAAGCCCTTTTCGTAGGCGACATAGTATCCGGCGAATTGCGCCTGGGCTGTCCACTGCGGCGTAAAAATGAACTTTTGCGCCTGCGCCATCCAGCAGACAAACAGCAGAACGCAGACGACGAGAGCCCGGGAGATTCCCTTATTCATAGGCTATTCGGTAAGAATTGTACAATCAATGATTTGTAAATTTAATCATATTTTTTAGTTTGCACAAAAAATGCTAACTTAGTAGTATATTTTTCTGCAACATGGATTACATCGCCGTACATATCAAGATCGAACCATTCAGCGAAGAACAAGCGGAGATTGTCGAAGCGGAGATCGCCGACCTGGGTTTCGACAGTTTCACCGTGGAAGACCCCTTCCTGAACGCCTATATTCCGAAAGAACAGTTTTCCGAGCCCATGCTCAAGACGATGCTCAGTGCGTTCGACGGGGCGGATTTCCGCCTGTCCCATACCGTGGAACTGGTCAGGGAGCAGAATTGGAACGCTGTGTGGGAGAGTGATTTCGAGCCCGTTGTGGTGGGTGGCGAAGTAACGGTCAAGGCCATCTATCACAAAGACCTTCCGAAAACCCGTTACAACATCGTCATCGATCCCCAGATGAGTTTTGGAAGCGGCCATCACCAGACCACCTCGATGATGGTCGAGCAGTTGCTCGAAGACCGGAAAATCCTGAAAGGAAAAGCCGTCCTGGACATGGGTACCGGTACCGGCATCCTGGCCATCGTGGCAGCGAAACTGGGAGCCTCCGTCCCGGTCCATGCCGTGGACATCGATCCGCGCTGCGTGCGCTCGGCCCAGGCCAATGCCCGCCGCAACCGCATTCCGCACAAAATCATTACCGTACTGGGCGATGCTTCCGTCCTGATCCGCGGACAGTACGACTGGATCCTGGCCAACATCAACCGCAACATCCTGCTCGCCGACATGGCTTCGTATGTCCGCGCGCTCAAGCCGCAGGGCGGCCGCATCCTGCTGAGCGGTTTCTATAATGAAGACATTCCGATGCTGCTCGAGAAAGCCGCGTCGCAGGGTCTGCGGGAAGTCTCCCGCCGCTCCCGCGACGACTGGGCCCTGCTGGTTCTGGAGAAGTGATGGTACGGGTGATGGGACTCGAACCCATACGCCTTTCGGCACCAGATCCTAAGTCTGGCTTGGCTACCAATTACAACACACCCGCGGGTAATCCGACGCAAAGATACATTATTTTTCGAAAGCGTCAGAACTTGACTTTGAAGAACTCCGGCGTAACGACAAGCATGATCCAGGCCCAATGCAGCCGGTTCTTGTTCAAGTCGGTGGAGCGTTTGAGCAATTCCATCGTCTTGGTACCTTTCATAAAAGAGTACCCGGCCTGCAGGGAGACATCTTTCACCAGTTCCCAGGAGAGAGAAAACTCCAGCTCGTGGCCCAGCGCCTTCTTGTATCCCGGAATTTCTATTTCAATGCTTGTTGCCAGGAAGTGGTAGGCGGCATTCAGTTCAAACTTGCTGACAGGTGTCCACTTCATACTCGCGTGAACATCCTGCAGACCCGGCGTGTTGCCGCCATAGTACGTCGTCACATAGAAGAAATCCATGGCGCCGTAGAACTTATGGTGAGAACCGAAAATCGGGTTGAAACCGCGAATTTCCGTCTTTCTTGCCATCCCGATTCCTCCTTCCGGCGGCACATAGAACAAGCGGTCACCGCTCATATGGAAATACCCGGCATTCAGACGCCAGGCAGGATGACAGCGCCAATAGGCCTCCGCACTCGTCATCCAGGCGTGGATGGGAAGATTGTGCTCGCTGAATCCCGTCTGCCGGTAGTAGGAAGCCTCAAAATCGAAACGGCCCGGGTGCCAGTCCACAAAACCGCCGAACAGTTGCTGAAAGCGGGTAACGTCCTCATCCTGCAAGGCCAGATCCTGCATACCCGTATTGATGATCAGTGCGGAAATGCCCAGCTGGGGCCACGGATCGAAATGGTACCAGGCGGTCTGCATCATTTTGTAGGGCTGGCTGCCATCTATGTAATAAGTACCCCCTTCTGTATTTTCGTCATTCTGGTTGTACGCGGCGATGAGATGGATTTTGTGTTTGCCGCCTTC
>JAEEGL010382560.1_pt1 | contig 14661 bp, 9 predicted proteins | sample 9134231 | NCBI WGS metagenome assembly JAEEGL01 (sample SAMN16246548, study PRJNA631951) | gut metagenome | biome: gut microbiome; feature: rumen; material: fiber-attached | host: Bos | place: Iran: Karaj | collected 2018-10 | reverse complement strand
TTGTCCATAGTCATACAGTCCTTTGCTTTAGGTTTTGGTGCAATATAATTTTAAGCTTTTGCTGTATGATTTGGAAGAGGCTCCGGCCTCTTTCTTTTTTTCTGACCGGATCCTCCGCCCACTAAAATTATACTCTGAGTTACATTGGCAATTTTACATTGGCTCTTCAGAACTTTGCTGCAGCCAGTTGGAGCTTTCTTTCTTACAGAAAACACACATAAATTATCCTGCAGATCCACCGAAAAACCGTTTCACTTTTTGTTTTTACCGGCGCGTGCGAGGGCAATGATCAGCACGAGCCCGACGACAATTACCGCCGCTCCGATCAGCAATATCCTGCCCAGTTTTTTAAGAAGACCGCCGAGGTTCGCGGCAGAATCATCGCCGCTGTTATCAGTTCCGGGAGATCCAATGTGATCCGTCGCTTCCGTCTGATCTGCGGTCGTGTCAACGTTGGAAGGAGTAAAAATGTCTAGCGTTGTCGGCTGGACGGTCGAAGATCCGGCCGGTGTTATTGGGGGCAATGCTGTAGGTTCCGTGGTCGGAGTCACGGTCGGCTTCGGCGTGGGAGTCTGAGTGGCAACAGGTTTCGGCGAAGGCGTCGGAGTCGCGGTCGCAGGAGCCTCCGTTTTAGGCGGGTTTTTAAGCGTGCCCACGAGCGCTCCTACGAAGTTCGACGACGCTTCAGTAATGCCTCTGGAATTCACCCGGTACGACTCATTCGGTCCGCATACCGTTTCCCAGTCCGGAGGATATATTTCGATAAATTCATTATGCAGCTTGTATCCCCTCTGCGTCTTCGAGAAAAACTGCGCGGCGACCTTATCCCCCGCGTTAAGCGCAAGGTCGCGGCTCAGTTTAAGCGTATAAAAGCCAGGCTCGCTCACGGAAAGCGTTGCCTTCGCATCCGGAGAGCTGCTGAGCAGCGCGCTGTCAATACCGGCCGGACGCACCCAGACGTTGACCTCCAGCGTGCCGGGAGCGTCGATGTACGCCTTCGCGCTCTTCACGGTCATTGCCTCCGAAACGGTAAATACGTTGACAGCTGACGCCGGTTCGGATATGTCGGACACTGCTGCGCCCTGCGGCATGATCTCCGTATGTGTAAGCACTTTCAAGCCGTAAGCCGGTTCGACCTTCGCGGCATAAATATCGCGCCCCATATCGGCCCTGTAGGATACGTACGCGTACCCGCCGTCGCCCCAGTTTGTCCCCCACGTATTTTTCACAAGGAACGCGCCGGTGCCGGAATCGGTGGATTTAGAATCGTCCCACCCAACGATCAGGACCGAATGTGCCGCCTTCGTATTGTCCCACTTATCCGTGGAAGCCAGCTTGCGCACCGAATCATATTTCCCCATAAAAACGGAAACGCCGACAGCCCCGAATTCATACACCCACTCTTTGATCTTACTGACTTTCAGGTTCGGCTCTTCCCAGATGTCAAACATTCTGAATTCACTTATGAGCCCGTCCGAATCGTATATCTCGTCGCCGCTCACGGCGGAGGCGGAGTCGATCGTGGGATAGCGTTCATTCTTCATAAGGCCCTTGCCCACCGAAGACGTCATAAGGGCCTGTGAAGGGCTGCCCGCGTACCTGTACCAGAGGGAGGGGTTCGTGACGATCTTATGCTCTTTCCCGGTATATACCGCGCGGGCAAACATCGGTGCGGAGTAGAGCGACGTGCCTGCAGGCGCTATGCCCTGTTTCACGGCGTTTATGTTCAGCATATCGACGGTCGAATATGCCCAGCAGAGCGGATTATCCTTCTGGTTCAGCACGGGCGTGCGGCCAGGTGTTTCGTATTTCGACGGAAGTGCGGCGAGGACAATAGTTTCGCCCGTCCCGGCCGTTTCGCGTTTGGCGCCGTGCGCCGGCAATTCCGCCGTCAGGAATGCGACAGCGCACAATATCGCCGCCAATATTGCTGCAATTCGACCTGCTTTTACTCCCTTTTTATCTTTTACGAACGGTCTTCTGATAAACATATTGCGCCTCCGTTGATATAGCGGATAATAGTTGTTATTTATTTTATACTTTTCTCCTTATAAATGTCTATATAATTGTCCGGATAAATGTCCGGATGGCTGCCCCGAGTATCCGACCCGGTATCCGGCCGGAGCATCATTCAAGCTTTTTTATTGAGAGCAGGATAAACAGCGGCACGAGGAACTGGAGCAGGCCCTGGAACAGAAGCAGCTGCTGGGGGCCGGTGATATTGACGCCGAACAACGTAAAATAATTGGCGCCGATGAGGCGGATCCACAGCGTCCCGAGCGACATGCCTATAAACGAGCTGAGGTTCACCGCGATATAATAAAACGACATATATTCCGTGCGGTTTTCTTCAGGCATATTGACGAAAGCAAGATTCGCAGCCGTAATGTTTGCCCCGACACCTATCACGTGCTGAGTAAGACGCACGGTGAGCATTATCGGGATGTAGTTTACACTGTTCGTAAAAGCGTATAGGAGCGTCGTCGGCGAATGAAGGATCGCAGCGATCGCAAACGTCCTGAACCACGAAGTGCGCCTGATCAGTTTCTTCCATGGCCGCTGGAGGAAAATAAGGAAAAGCGTGTAAGACGCATTTATGGCGCAGATAAAAATGTAAGGCACGTGCGAAGTCACGGTAAGGTAGTTATCGATGATATTCGTCACGGCGAACGTCTGTGTGAACGTCCAGAGAAAAACGAAAAGCATTGTCCACATGTATTTCCGGTTCTTCAACGGCACTCTAAACGTGTTCGACAGTTTTACTTTTTCCGTGCGCCTGTATTCGGGCTCCGACGGCAGAGCCATAAACACGACGTCCAGGAGCGCCAGGGCGTACGCAATTATCCTTATCCACGTGAATATTTCCGGGTTTGCTGCGGCGAGCCTGTCCTGCAGAAAAGCCAGAAGCAGTATCGCCGCGCCAGCGACGCCGGCGCCGATAGTCTGCACGTACGCAAAATAATCGCTGCGAAGCTCCCCTGGAATATTGCTGATATGAAGTTCGGTGATGCCGGGCAGGGACAACGCGTTTATTATTCCTGCGGCAAAAACGATCGCACAGAATGATATGGTTCTCACACTTACGTCTTTTACGACGTATGGCAGCAGCGTGACGGTCAATATATTTAGCGTATGGTACATGAATCTGGCGCCGATCAGCACCGCTTTCCTTTTGCGGAACCGTCCCAACAGGTCGGGTGAAAAAATACAGAAAAGATTCGCCAGAAAAGGTATTGCCGCGACGAGCCCTACCTGCGAGGCGTCCATTCCCGTATGGGCGAGGAACCCGCTGTAGAACACTCCGGCGGTAAGGTATGAATTGACCGAATTGATAAGGCTGTATATCATCACAAAGACCCGCGAACGGGCCTTTGTCTCCTTAAAATTAAATACTCTCCGGAAATTTCCGGCTTCCTGTCTGCTTCCGAATTTCATTTCCTGTTACTGAAGTGCGATAACTGACTTCGCTACCTTATCGGACGTTGCCCCTTTACCGGCAATTCCGTAACTGTTATTTCCCGAGATAACCGCCGTCCCGTCGCCGGGCAGATATGCGGTGTATCCTACGCCTGCGCCTGCAGCGGTACAGGTCTCAGCTTTGAGCACAGGTACGAGCTGCGTCACGGCTAAACCTGTTGCGATCTGGTTGTAGGCGTTCTCGCCCCAGCCGTATAGCTTTCCGTCGTTCGTGATGATCAGCGCGGTGCCCTCCTGCATAGAAACCGACTTTACGTTTTCCATCAGCTTGTTCATTTTACCTACGACGCCGCCCGACATCATATCCGCCGCTCTGGTGCCCATATAATACAGGACGCTATTGCTGTCGATATAGAACGCCGAATGCTCGCCCGCAAACGCTTTAGCGGCATTGTCAGCCAGCGGATAAGGCGACCTGATCATTTCAGGAGCGGAAGAGCTCAGTTTGCCCCAGCGGTTATCGCCCAGGGCGTACAACGTGCCGTCGATCGTGACGTAAAGAGTGTGGCGTCTTCCGGCGGCTGCGCTGACAACGTTATCCGCGAGCTTCACCCACGTCGTTGCCCGGTCTTTTCCGAGGTTTCCGAGCTGACAATAGCTGTTGTTTCCTATTCCGTACAGGCTGCCGTCGTTCGTAAGCAGAAGTGCGTGATCGAAGCCGAGGCTGAACGCCGTTACGGTTTTGTTTCCGGGTATTTCCGCCTCCATGAACACATTTTCCGGGCCTGTACGCCCGAGCTGGCCGTAATTGTTCGCACCCGCCGTAAGCAGGCGCCCGTCTGAAGTAAGAACGTACGTGAACGGAGCATCGCCGGTGCTGCCGCCCTGAGCCGTTGCCACCAGTTTAGCGCCGGTCATAACGAGCTGCGGCCGCGTGTAGACTCTGGCGGGAAGACCCATCGCGCCGGTCGTATTATTGCCCCAGGCGTAAAGATTTCCGCCTTCAAGAAGTACGAAAACTTCGCTCGAACCGGCCGCAACAGCTGCCTGAGTGCCTTTTACCGTGCCCTTCTTTACAGTCATTACCGTCAATACGGCGTCGCTCGAGAGCGTCAATGATCCCGAGTTGGACGTCAATATCGTCTGCTTTCCGTTTGAATCGGTGACGGCCACGGCGTCGATATCGTATCCGCTCCTGGCTGAAACTTCGTATGAAACCGTGGTTTCCGTTCCCGAAAGTCCGAGCGTGATCTTGCTGCCGCTGTCCGCCGCGGCGCCGTTAAGTTTCACGGTCGCAGAAGAAGGATCGTACGAAGCGGTGATCGCGGTAGGTGTGATATTGAAGAAGGCGTAAAGCTGTGAAAGCCACACGCTGCCTCTGCGTTTTGCAAAAGCGCGCATGTAATTGACTCTCTCTTTCCATGTGGCTTCATTCGCTCCGGCGATGCCCCAGCGCAGGAAATTTGCCTGAATCGGTTTCTCGAGTTCGGCCGCTGTCGCGTTAATGATCTCAAGGCATCGGTCTTTTTCGAAAACCACTTCCGCGGCGTAGATGCAGCGCTCGATAAATTTCTGTTTGAAAGTATCGTTCTTAAGGAGGCTGACTGCCATCGCTCCGAGGATCGTGTTATTGTTAAGCGCATGATTAAAATAATCGCCGTTGTAGTCGGAAATGAAGCCTCCGTCCATATCCATGATCACGAAGCGCCATTTTGTGTCTAGGCGGCTCGGATCTTTTTCGGAGCTGCAGCGCCAGACTTTAACGTTATTCCACGGGAAGTCGCCGTTGCACACGTACATATGTGCGATCAGGCAGTCGATCATGCTGTCGACGTCGAGCTTTGCCGTCACTTTTTCGTAGTTCGACGCGGTCTTCATATTGTTTCCGCGAATAAAGGCGACAAGGTCTTCCCAGTCTTTTTTGTCTTTTTCTGTGCCGTCGGTAAGTTCGTACGGGCTGTAGCTATTGCCCGTCACGAGCGGAGTGGGCGCTTCGAGCATAGCGAAATTTTCTTCTAGTACGCCGTAGTGCGCCTCGAAATACTTTGCCCCGTAACGTTCGCGCATATTATACGTGCCCCAGAGTTCGCCGTTTATCAGCACTATGACCGAACGTGCTTCCTGGTAATCCACGTTGAGCAGCGAGGCGATCTTCTGGCTCACACGGTCAGCCATGAACGAACCGACGGCATCGTTGCCCGCGTTCCTCATAACGAGGCGCTTGAAGGACGTGATCTTCTTTCCGTTGACGTCGCGCGCTTCGCCGCGGAAAATATCATATTTAAGCTTCCCGGGATTGTCCGTAACGTCCGGATTCGCGTCGCTCTTATAATAGAGGCGGATGGATTTCTGAAGATTGCCTAAAGAACCGTTGCCCGAGAGCGAGATCTCGACCCACTGGGCGGATTGCTTCGTGCCCTTCTCATCGTATATTTCGCAGAATGCGCTCACACGCCTCTTGGTCGTAAAAGGCGACTGCATCGTGGTGTAGTATATACCGGTCTTTCCGTCAAAATCGCCTTCTTCGACAAACAGCGAGACGATCGGGGCGTCAAAAAGGTCTGCTCCGTCTTTCCAGACAAGGTACGTTTCCGTCACTTCGGGAGTCTTGTTTCCGTTCGCGTCAACGGCGTAGGCGCGTACCACGCGGCCGCGGGGCATTCTGGCCGTAGGCAGCGGGTAACCGAGCGCGTTGTGGGTGCTTCTCGTGACCTTTCCTATCGTACGGCTCTGGCATTCAGAAATAGTAAGCGGATTTTCATACTCTTTTCCGTTCAGTGCCGGCGAGGTCCCGTCCATAGTATAGTATATCTTAAATCCTTCCGGGGCGCTTATTTCGAGCTCAAACGTGTCGGGATAAAAGCCGCCTTTTTTGGAGAGCGTCACTGTCGGATCCTTTACCGGAGTAGGAGTAGGTTTTTCGGTCGGGGCAGGAGTGGCTGTAGGTTTCTGCGTAGGCTTCTGTGTAGGCTTCTCTGCGGGTTTCGGAGAAGGCGTCGCGGTCGGTTTCGGCGTGGATGTAGGTGTCGGAGCGTCAGAAGGAGCAGGTGTGTCCGCCGGTTTTTCGGTCGGTGCATCGCTCGGTTTACCGGTTTGTTCCTCTGTCGTTTTTTCAGAAGGCGGAGCCGTCTCCTCATCGCCCTGAGGTTCTGTCGCGTCGGGTCCGTCAGTTTCAGAAGGCTGCCCGGGAGAAGGCGCAGGTTCCGCGGTAATATCAGATATGGCGTGGTCAATAGTTTTTTCCGTCCCGGGATCCGGAGCTTTCCTGCCGCACGAAGCGAGCAGAAGCGAAAGTACGAGCGCGGTCAATACAGCCGCGACGTTGACCGTCCGTCTGATAAAATGATTCCGTCCGTCTGTGACTTTTGTATCTAAGCTGTCTTTTTTCATTGTCCGGCACTCCGATCCTGGTTAACTGCCATGCGCAGACTGCATATTATAGCAACGCTATTTCAGTCGCTGAAATTCACTCTGTCGCGTATCAGGTAAAGCGGCCTCGCGCGAGCTTCATCGTACATTCGAGCCATGTATTCGTTCTGGATCCCGATCGTTATCAGCGTGATTCCCTGGAAGAGCAGCGCTACGGCGAGTACTACAAACATCAGTCCCACCGTTCCGAGCACTCCGCAGATCCCTAAAATAAGCGCTACGATCAGGTAAATGATGCTCGCGCACACAAGGAAAATACCTGTCCCGGCCGCGAGCTTAAGCGGCTTGAACGAGAACGAGAGCAGCGCGTCTTTGGCGAGTTTGAGCATCTTTTTCAGCGGATACTTGGTCGTTCCTGCGAACCGTTTCCGGCGCTCAAATTCCACCGGGGCGGTCTTAAAGCCGAGCCAGCTGACGATGCCGCGCACGTATCTGTTATGCTCGCGTACCTGAAGCAGCGCCTCTTTTACTTTTCTGTCGATCAGGCGGAAGTCTCCGGTGTCAACGGGTATATCTACGTCGGTCATTTTGTTGAGCGTCCTGTAGAACATTTTCGCCGTGAACTTTTTGAAGAACGTCTCTCCCTCGCGCGAAATGCGTTTTCCGTATACGACGTCGATCCCGGAGCGCCATTTTTCGAGCATCTCGGGGATAACTTCAGGCGGATCCTGAAGATCTGCGTCGATGACAACGACACATTGCCCGCCCGCCGCGTCCATGCCGGCAGTGATCGCCGTCTGGTGGCCGAAATTGCGCGAGAAATTGATCAATTTAACACGCTTATCTGCGGCGCATATTGCCCGCGCAAGCTCCTCGGTCGCGTCGCGGCTGCCGTCGTTTACCATAACGATCTCGTACGGGATGTTCTCCCCTTCCATGACCGCCGTAAGCCGTTTATACGTCTCTCCGATAACTTCTTCCTCGTTGTACAGAGGTACTACGACGCTGCACACTGTGGTGTCCGGATCTATGATTCTTTCTTCATCCATTTTGCATTTACCTCTTCAGTTCTTTCTTCCGGTATCATACCGGCCTTAAGCCGCCGGGCTCAGTTCCGCGCCTTTTTCAGAATGACCACGAATTAAACCAGCGAAGTCCTGAAATATAATCGCTCTTTACAGGTATACCGATCATCACGGGATAGAAGAACGCATAGAGCGCGAGTACGATCCCGAGATAGACGAATACAGTAGGCTTACCTATTATCTTATCTTCATACAGCGATTTGATAACGAACGCCGTCATTATGATAAGGAACGGTACAGCCGTGAAGTAGTGGTATATGAACGTGCAGCGCGTTACCAGGATCCACGGGAACAGCTGGCAGGCGTAGCCGATGAATGCCACGAGCATGCCTTTATCGCGCTTTTTCCACGTGAAATACACCGCCGCAGGCAGGCAGGCAAGTCCGACCCACCAGATCGCAGGGTTTCCGAATGAAGCGACAGAAGCTCTCATTCCGGACGCAAGTCCCGCGTCTCCGCTCGAATAGTAGTAGATCGGCCTGAGGTCAATTATCCACGAATACCAGGACGACTGATACGGGTGCGTTGCCTCCAGCCCGGAGTGGTAGTTATACATATACTTCTGGTTTTCGATGACAACGTCGATCAATGATTTGTCCGGATTTGACGGCATATACGGCAGGTACGAGAGTACGTAGATCCCGATCGGGATCAATATGAAGAATATCACGCACAGGCCGCAGGTAGGCAGGAAATTCTTGAGGAACCACGCGCCTCCGGACTGTTTTCTGTACCTTCCTGTCCTGATGTCGTACGCTTCGCTGAATTTGGAAATAAAGAACAGTATCGCAAGGCCGAGGCCCGAATAAATACTTGTCCACTTGGAAGCGGCTCCGAGTCCGAAGCAGATCCCGCACAGGAACAGCGGTATAAGTGATTTCCAGAACGGCATATCGTACGACCGCTTCGTGAAGTAGTCGAACATAAAGTAATACATCAGCAGCGTGAAAAAGACCGAATACGTATCTATCGTTGCAAGCCTCGTCTGCGCCGTTCTCATGAAGTCAAAGCACAGCAGGAACGCGGCAATGAATGCGTAGTTCGAGCGTTTGAGGAGTTTCAGCGCCAGCAGGTATATGATCGGCACGAGCAGTACGCCCATCAGCGTACCCATGAATCTCCAGCCAAACGGATTCATTCCGAAGATCCTGATGCCGAGCGAGATAAGCGTCTTGCCCAGAGGCGGGTGCGTGGTCTCATAAATTTTCAGACCGTTGATGTGCTCGTACGCGGTGCGCGGGAAATAGATCTCGTCAAAATACGTGCCGTTTTCGTACGTTCTCCACGCCTGCGCGAGCTCCTGCTCGTCAAACAGTTTATCAGGCGTATATTCCGTGTCATTGACGTCGCCTTCGTACGTGACGTCAACGCTTTTGATCGGGATCTGTTTGTAGTTTCCGTTATCGTCCTTCTCCCAGAACGCCATTTCATTGACCGCGAGCCCTTTGATCTGCGACAATATCTGCACACGTCTGGTCGTATATGTTGTCCCGTACAGTTTCCATTCGAAGAATTCCGGCGGATCTTTATCGGCGCGCGAGAAGCTGAACGCTTCTACGAACTGGCCGCTGCCGTCTTCGCGTTCGTATTTAACGGTATATGTTCCGTTTGATGACGAAGGAATGTTCGGAAGGAGCGTCGTGCGCGATACTTTCTTCACTTCGTCGAATTCTACGGTGACGGTCTCGCCGTAGCCCGCGGGCTTCCAGTACGTCACGGGTCCCTTCGCGTCGCCGAGCTTTATGAACGAAAGTGTAGCACATACGACGGTGAGCGCGCAGATAAGGATTACGTCAAGTTTCTTCAGCTTTACCGGAGGCTGGGACAAAGGATCTTTCAGGGCGTATTTTTCTTCGTCGTGTTTTTTCAATACAAGTATCACGAACACCGCGAGAGCGACCGTAAGCACAACGAACAGGATCTTGAACCATACGTTCGTCTCCTGCTTCGCCTTCTTCTCGGCAGAATTGCTGCCGGAAACGTCGATTGCGCCCATTCCTTCGGGGAGCTTATCTATCTTCGCAATATTTACGTTGTCAACGTACGCGACACCTTCGGATTCCGAGCTGTAGCCGCCTATTCCGAGGCTTATTTCCGCATCTTTCTGATCTTTACCGGTCTGAATGTACGCAGTGTATTCCATCCATTCGCCGTTCGTCGTGTACAGGCCGGTGCTGCGCTGGAATACTTTCATTGCCGAAACGTTAAAGCCGGCGCCTTTGATTCCGTCTGTCCTCGAGCCGTCGATCTCGCCTTCGATCTTTACTTTGCAGCTTACTTTATAATACGACTCCGGCTTGAGGCTCACCTTCTGGTACACGCGCACGTCGTTCGGAACGTTATTTGAGATCTTTATGCACTTTCCGCTGTATCCGCCGCCGGAAATGGTTACGGAACCGGACGACTCATCGCCTACGGAGCGCTCATAATTATTGACGCTCCATCCGGTGATCTTCTCTCCGTTTCCGCTTTCAAACGAACTGTTTTTAAGATTCGCGGCACATCCGGTCAATAACGCGCCTGCAATTATTACGGTCATGATCACGGCTGCGATTTTAGCGAGCCGTGTCCTCCTGCCGTCAATTTTTCTGCCAAAGGCTTTTTTGCGTTTTATATCAAAGTTCATCTGCATCGTCCTCCGTATCATATATTCTGAGGCGGCGGTCATCCATAAATTTCACGTTAAACGTATACAGCACGGCGGCTGCGATGAGCGCCAGGCAGCAGACCAGGTTCAGTATGGCGATGACCCTCCTGTGAGGTTCCTGCGCCGCCCAGTAAAAACTGCCGTACAGCTCCTGTGTGGCTCCGGCATCCTTCAGTTTCCCGCCTATTTCGAGGCCGAGCATAACAGAAAGCACCGACATGAAATTGACCCCGGTCAATACTCCGTAGATCCAGAGCAGTATTTTGTTGTTCGAATAGAGTACGGCGGCCAACAGCAGTACGGCGCACGGGAAGAAGTAGCGCTCGTGCATGCGGGGGCCGAACATTGTCACCATATATATAAGTGTGGCGGAGTACAGGAACGGCATCGACTTATCGCTGCGTTTCGTGAGCAGATACATGACCATAACGATTATGCACGAGATCACTATCATTAGCATGCCGAAGGTCAGGTACGACATTCCAAATATGAATTTATTGGAATCGACCGTCCAGTTCTGCCTGATTATGTAATAGAAATTATACGAATTGACCGTAGCGCCCTTGTAGCCGTTGGCCGTGCCGACGTACAGATTGAACAGCCATTCGAAGAAGTTTGGCTTCATCAGAATTCCGAACGGAAGCGCGACGATCACGATCGTGCCTAATGCGGTAAGGATGCATTTCAGAATGAGTATGGCGGTCTTCCCTCTGGGGACGTCTTTATTCTTTATAAGGCGGCGCAGGAGCGCGTAGCCGATTATAGGCAGCATGAATATGCCCTGAGGTTTCAGTATTACGGCGAGGCCGAACATCACCGAAGCGAGGATGTATCTGTCTTTTACGATAAACCACACCATAAGGAGGCAAAGGAGCGCGAGGATCGAATCTACCTGCCCCCAGGCGGCCGAATCGAGCATCGAGAGCGGGTTCATTACCCAGAGTGCCACGAAGAAGATCGTCCAGTTTTTGCTGAGCTTTTTCGCCGTCATTTTATACAGGATCCAGCCGATGCCAATGTCCGCAAGTATTGACGGCAGCTTCGTGAGCATAACGTGTCCCGCGGTGCCGGTCAGTCCGAACCATTTGGCCAGGAGCGTGTTGAACCACAGGAAGTACATATAAAGAGGAGGGTAGTCAAGGCTGTACGACGCGGCGTTTGCGTAGAATTTGGGTATTCCGTCGGCGACAATGTGTTTCCCCCAGCTCTGGAACAGGCTTACGTCAATGCTGCACTGAGGTGCTGTCACGGAGGCGATGAGGCGGAAAATGAGGCCGAGGGTCAATAATATTATTACTGCCGCGCCTGTGTTCAGTCCTCTGTATCCGACTTTAACGGTCTTGAAGAGCGGTTTGAACGGTTTTTCGGGCGTTTCAGCCGTTTCAGCTGTTTCAGGCACGATGACCGCGCCTTCTGCTTCAGATACGGCCGAATCAGCTGAAGCTTCGTTCGAGGCCGCCGCGCCGTTTTCCGCAGGTTCCGCCGTTTCTGACAGTTCCGGCATTCCGGAGCGCGTCTCGTTTTCGTCGTAAATAACAGGATCTTCGTCGCCGTAATCGATCGGGACGAGCAGCTCTTTTACGCGCTCGATGCCGTTCCTCTTATCTCTGTCGCGCAGCACGCCGTAGCGGTACATAACCGCGAAGAACAGGAACGCCGTGATAACTATCAGCATACCGATCTTTATGCCGTCATAATACTGCTCGACAAGATCCCTCTGGCTTACCGTAGTCGCCCCGCTGTTTCCGCTGCTGTTATTCAGCATAGTCTGCTCGAAAGATATTGCCGAAGCACCTGAAGGCAGTTTCGGGAGCTGTTCTATCTTAATATCGTCGAACCACGCGGTTCCGGTAGTGTCACAGCTGTAGAAGCCGAGGCGGAAGCATATCTGAGCCTCTGTCTGGCCGGAAGAAGTCTTACCGTAAACAGTAAGATCGGTCCAGTCGTTGTCGCCTACGAGCCCGCCTTTATATTCGTACGAATAAAGTGCTGAAATATTTGCCCCGGCCGCTTTACCGGGCGATTCGACGTTTGCGGTCCTGACCTTTGCCGTTACTTTGTAGTATGAATTCGGCTTAACAGGAACGATTACTTTAAAGCGCGCGTCGTTGCTTACGGCGCTCGTGATCCTGGCGCAGTTGCTCCCGTCAGGTCCTTCGGATACTATCTCGAAAAGGCTCGCATCGGCGTAGTAACCCTCGCCTGAGAAATCACCCATTCCTTTGCTGAAATCCCATTCGAGCAGAACTTTATAAGACGCGCCGGAACAGCCGCGTGCAGCGAAAAATATTACGACAGCTATGATCAGTACCGCTGCCGCAGCGCAAATGGTCAGCTTAAGTCTGTGCTTTTTTAAAAATTCTTTCAAAGGCCGCCTGCCTCCCTGCGTTATTCTGAAGATCCGGTCTCCGGAAGATCAGATCCTGTATAATCTTTCAACGACTGCTCTGTCGTCGATCTCGACGTCGTGCCTGTAGACCAGTTCGCCTATCCTGCAGAACGGTCCAATATATGCGTTATCGCATTCAACTTTATCCGCGGCAACATATTCAAGTTCGGCGTTCTGCGTATCTATAAAATACGAAGACAGGATGTAGCTCCCTTCTTCTATGCCGGGTACGTCTCCGCGAGGCCTGTATTTTACTTTCAGGTCCGAACACACGATGCGCGCGAGCTCGGATCGTTCGCATGACGCGATCTCAACAGTTTCGCCCCGGAACGCCGCCCCGGAATAAGCGGCGCCGTTTATTATGTATTTTACCGCTTTCATATCGCGAAAGGCTTCGAGCCTGCCTTTTGCGCGGACAATAATATTTGCCCCGGAATACTTGCCCTGCGTAGTCAGAAGTCCGTCGACAACGACGACTTCTGCCCTGAACCGCCCCGATACGTTTAGTACTCCTTCGACTTTCACCGATTCTCCGAGCATCTCTCTGAGGGCTGTCGCGGCTCCGTGTACTTCGAGCCTGTCGAAACTCACGAATTCGCGGAACCTCGCCGTACCGAAGACTTCTATTTCATCGGCTTCGACCTCTTCACGGAATATGGCGTTCCCGTAAACCTGCAGATTTCTGATATCCACACGCTGGTCAACGGTCTGATCGTCTTCTATTACTATGCCGTTAAAACTTTCCAAAGCCAGGAAGCCCCCGAATCATGCCCGCTGCGAGCGGAAAAACCGCCGGCGGCAATTGTCCTTATATTATTTTACCACATTGCCCGTAAAAATAAAAGTGGCGGACACGCCTCAAACAAGCGTTGTCCGCCGAAATGCAGAATCACCGTTAACTTTATGCCGTTAAAACGATTTTCTGCCGTTTTACCGCACTGTGCACGGCAATAAATTATTATTCTTCTTCAACTGATACTTCAGCGTCGGTAGCGTTCTTGCGAACGGATTCGATTCCGTTAAGGCAGGAGGGTTTAGCCTTGTAGCCTTCGGAAGAGCAGATGTTCTCGCCGTTGGATGCTTTAAGGCGGAAACGGTACTCGCCGGCTTTATCAAGATAGATCTCGAATTTGGGGTGTTTCACGGGAGTGTAGCCCTCTACGGTCTGATCTTCGCAGTTAGCAGCTACGGCATTCCTTCTAACGGATTCAACACCAGCTTTGCAGGTCTTAAGGCTTGCGTAAACCTGAGAAGTAGCAATAACCTCACCGTTTCCAGCTTTAAGATTGAACTTGAAACCTTTTGTTGTTGGTTTGATAACAAATTTGCCCATTGTAATTATCTCCTTTAACGTTTTTCGGTGGTCAATGCATATGAAATACTGCGCCTTGCCCCCTGATATGTATATTATAATATATTATGGTGCTAAAAGCAAATATCTTTTTTTACATTTTTTTAATATTTTAGCAGCGGCTCTGCGCCGTGAAGCCTGTGCAAAAAACTCCGGCATTTCAGTGTGGAAATACCGGAGTCTTTTCAATCAGAAATCAGTTTTATCGGTTTGTTTCAAACAAGCTTACGCAAGTTCTGCGAAGTATTTGATCGTGCGGACCATCTGGCTGGTGTAGGAGTTTTCGTTGTCATACCACGAAACGACCTGTACCTGATAGGTGTCGTCGTCGATCTTAGCGACCATCGTCTGGGTAGCGTCGAAGATCGAACCGAAGCGGCTGCCGATGATGTCGGAAGAAACG
>JAEEGL010342551.1_pt1 | contig 14661 bp, 11 predicted proteins | sample 9134231 | NCBI WGS metagenome assembly JAEEGL01 (sample SAMN16246548, study PRJNA631951) | gut metagenome | biome: gut microbiome; feature: rumen; material: fiber-attached | host: Bos | place: Iran: Karaj | collected 2018-10 | reverse complement strand
TTTGTCGAAGTTTTTGCTTATAACGATAATGCCTTTAATTTTTATAATCGTGATGGCTATCATTCAAGAATGCATCATATGATTAAAAAGATTAAATAACCAATATTGATTTTTAATTAATATTGTTATAAACTAAATATAGGAAGGAGGAATATTATGGGTGAATTTTTAACAACTTTACTTATAATAATTGTTATAATTGCTTTATGTTCAATCAAACAAATTAATCAATATGAAAGGGGAATCCTATTTGTAATGGGTAAATACAAAAAAGTATTGAACCCAGGATGGCATGTCGTATGGCCTATCTTCCAGTCAATGAAAAAAATTGACATTAGAACTAGAGCAGTCGATGTTCCTGAACAAGTAGCGATTACTAGCGATAACGTATCTATTAAAATTAATGCCGTTATCTATTACAAAGTATTTGATGCTGGAAAAGCTTTATGTGAAGTTGAAAATTTCCACTATGCTGTTGGCCAATTAGCTCAAACAACAATGCGTAACGTTGTTGGTACAGTTACTCTAGATCAGTTATTAACTGATAGAGAAAAGATTTCTAGTAACATTTGTGAAATCATCGATAATGCTACTGACCCATGGGGTGTAAAAGTAGAAAATGTTGAATTAAAAGACATTTCATTATCTATGGAAATGCAAAGAGTTATGGCTAAAGTTGCTGAAGCTGAAAGAGAAAAGAATGCCGTTATTATGAAAGCTAAAGGTGAAGTTGAAGCTGCCAAGAATTTGGCTGAAGCTGCTAACATGATGGGTAGCACACCAGGAGCACTTCATTTACGTACACTAGCTACAATTAATGACTTATCATCTGATCAATCAAATACCGTTGTCTTTGCCCTACCAGTCGAAGTATTAAGAGCTTTAGAAGGCATTGGCGCAAACAAAAAAGAGAAATAATAAAATGAGATAGTAATATCTCATTTTTTTGTTAAATTAACGTAAATGTATGGAACTATAATTCCATTTATGCTAGAATAGATAAAGAAAGTATGAAGTGAGTAGTATGCAAGACAGATTACAAATGTTATTTACTGAAATTGACTTAGATGATAATTTATTATCATATTTTTCTGATGCCTCAATTGAAAAGGTAGTCATCTATGATAATAATAAACTATTAGACTTTATCATAAACACAAATGAAGTCTTGCCAATAACTGTTTATAATAGTCTTTTAGATAGATTGACTGCTTACTTTAATCAAGTTAAAGAAATAAAATTAATCATAAGACCCGCTTATGCCAACCCAGAATTAATAAATGATTATTATCTAGATATTCTAAAAAACATTTGTCTAGATAGAAATAAATATAATATTTTCCTAGATCGTGAAATTGATATTGCTGATAACACAATTACAATTAAAACATATAACAAAATTGAATGTACTAATATGCTAGGCTTAAAACAAGAATTAATTGATAAAATGTATGCTTATGGATTTAATATTGACATTAATATTGATTTAGTTTTAGAGGGTGATGTTGAAGTTCAAAATAAAATTGAAAAAGAAAAAGAGGACACTATTAACTTAACTAAATCTCTAAAAAAAGCAAAAGAAATTGCCAAAGAAGAAAAGAAACCAACATATCGTGCTAAAAAGAATACAGAGATAACGCCAATTAAAGATGTTATTTATGAAGTAGATAATATCACTATAAAAGGTAGTATCTTTGGTATTGACTATTTTGAATCAAAATCTGGGTATAAAATAATTACCTTAAAAGTAACAGATAACACTGACAGTATGTATGTTAAAATGTTTACTAAAGATGATGATGAATATACATTAATTAAAAAACTTCTAAAAGAAGGAAATTGGTATACTTTCTACGGCAAGGCTGCAATGGATAAATATGCTAATGAAATTGTTTTTAATACTAGATATAAAGATACTGAACAAATTGATACACCATCAAAAAAAGAAGTGGTAGATAATGCCCCTATCAAGAGGATAGAATTACATGCCCATACCATGATGAGCCAAATGGATGGAATAACTAGAATTGACTTAGGAAAGCATACTTGCGAACTTGTCACAAAAGCTATTGATATGGGATATCGAGGTGTTGCTATTACCGATCATAATGGTTGTCAAGCATTTCCAATTGCTTATGGTTTAATTAAAGACCATAATAAAAAAGTGGAAGATCCTAAAGAGCATTTCAAAGGTTTATATGGTACAGAATTAACTTTGGTTGATGATACTATTAATATTGTATTAAGACCAAATGAATTGCCTCTTGAAGGTACTACTTTTGTTGTTTTCGATACTGAAACAACAGGCTTTAATGCTGGCGGTGCTGACGGGATGATTGAAATTGGTGCAGTTAAAATTCGTAACGATGAAATTGTCGATAGATTTGATGAGTTAATTAATCCAGGTAAGAAACTATCTAAAAAGATTACAGAACTAACATGCATTACTGATGATATGTTAAAAGATAAAGATAACGAAGAAAATGTTACTAAAAGATTTCTTGAATGGGCTGGAGATGCTCCAATGGTTGCCCATAATGCAAAATTTGATATTTCTTTCATTACTAGTGCTATGAAAAAGTATAATTTAGGGGAATTTAACAATACTGTTATTGATACTCTTGAATTATCACGTGCTTTAGACACTGGATATGCAAGACATAGTTTGTCTGCATTAGTAGCTAGATACAATATTCCTTGGGAAGAAGATGCCCACCATAGAGCTGATTATGATGCCGAAGGAACAGCTAGAGTATTTGCTAAAATGCTAAATAAGTTAAAAAGTCAAAATTATAAAACAATTAAAGATTTAGATAAATTAGTTTCTAAAGATGAAATCTATAAATTTGGAACTACTTATCATTTTAATGCAATAGCCTTAAATAAGACAGGATTAAAAAATTTATTTAAAATTATTTCATTAGCGAATACCACATATTTATATAAAACCCCAAGAATTCTCCGTAGTAAATTAAATGAATTACGCGAAGGTCTACTTATTGGTAGTGGTTGCTACGAATCTGAAGTTTTTCTAGAAGCTAGAAGCAAAGAAGGACAAGAATTAACCAATGTAATTAATTTTTATGATTATGTTGAAGTTCAACCACCAGAAGTATATAATCATCTAATTCAAACAGGTGATTTTGCTAATGAAGAAGAATTAAAAGAACACATTAAAAAAGTAATTAATGCCACTATTGAAGCTGGTAAAATAATCGTTGCCACTGGTGACGTTCATCACTTTACACGTGAAGATAAGATCTATCGTGAAATCATTGTCAACCAAAAAGTTCCTGGTGGAGGTAGACATCCATTAGCTAAAAATAATATTAAAGAAATTCCGTCTCAACACTTTAGAACGACCGAAGAAATGTTAGAGGACTTTAACTTCTTAGACAAAGACTTAGCATATCAGATAGTAGTTGAAAATACTAATAAAATTTTAGATATGGTAGATGAAATTGAAGTTATTATCGATACTGGTGGTATTCCATTCTCACCAAGAGTAAAAAGTGATGATGGTAAAAGTTACCTAGATTGTCCACATGTTGTCACAGAACTTGTCTATAATAAGGCGGCCCAACTTTATGGTGCCCCATTACCACACAATATTGAAGAACGTATTGCTAAGGAATTGTATGGTGATATTGTTTATAAAATTTGGCATGAGAAACTATCTAAAAAGGAATTAACAGATGATGATCTAGAAACAGAAATCTTTAATAAATTACATGAAACAATCACTTCAGGATTTGATAAAGTAAAAGAATTAGTCAGTGATTATGTCAAAGAAAATTGGCAAGAGGAAGATGGCGAGTTAGACGAAAAAACACTTGCTAAAAAAATTAAGAAATCATTAGGTGGTATTATTGGTGGTGGCTTTGATCCAATTTACTTAATTGCTCAAAGACTAGTTAAACACTCTAATGATGATGGTTATTTGGTAGGATCGCGTGGTTCTGTCGGATCATCATTCGTTGCTACGATGATGGGTATTACAGAAGTTAATCCATTACCAGCTCATTATCGTTGCCTAAATTGTAAACATAGTATTTTTAAAGATGATAATGGTAATAATCTCGGTGCAACTTATTCAAGTGGTTTCGATTTGCCAGATAAAAAATGCCCAAAATGTGGAGAATTAATGTATAAAGATGGTCAAGATATGCCATTTGCTACATTTTTAGGATTTAATGCTGATAAAGTTCCTGATATCGATTTAAACTTTTCTGATTTAAATCAAGCATCAGCTCATGAGTATACCAAAGTATTATTTGGTGTCGATAATGTATATCGTGCTGGAACAATTGGTACTGTTGCTGAAAAAACCGCCTATGGTTTTGTTAAAGGATATTTTGAAGATCGTGGCATTATGGATAAACGTAGCTGTGAAATTGAAAGACTAGCAATTGGTTGTACTGGTGTCAAAAGAACTACAGGACAGCATCCAGGTGGTATTGTTGTAGTCCCTGATTATATGGATGTTTCTGATTTTACACCATTCCAGTATCCAGCAGATGATGAAACTAGTGCTTGGCGTACAACCCATTTTGATTATCATGCTATTGACCAAGATTTATTGAAATTGGATATTTTAGGTCATTCTGACCCAACACAACTTCGTATGTTACAAGATTTAACTAAAACTGACATTTTAAAAGTTCCAATGGATGATAAAGAAACAATGGCCATATTTACTGGTACTAAAGTATTGGGTGTTACTCCAGAAGAAATTATGTGTAATACCGGAACCTTGGGTATTCCTGAATTTGGTACACCATTTACAATTGGCATGGTCGAAGATACAAAACCGACAACATTTGCTGAATTAGTAAAAATATCTGGTTTATCACATGGTACTGATGTTTGGCTTGGCAATGCTCAAGAATTAATTAGAAATAATATTGTTCCATTTAAAGAAGTAATCGGTTGTCGTGATGATATTATGGTATATTTAATGTACCATGGTGTTGAACCAATCAAAGCCTTCAAGATAATGGAGTTTGTTCGTAAAGGTAAAGCTAGTAAAGATCCAGAAGGATGGAAAGAACATGTCAAAACTATGGAAGCAGCTGGAATTGAAGAATGGTTCATTAATTCCTGCGCTAAAATTAAGTACATGTTCCCTAAAGCTCATGCTGCAGCATATGTTATAAGTGCCTTTAGAATTGCTTGGTATAAAGTCCATATGCCAGCCTATTACTATGCATCATGGTTTTCAACTAAAGCCACTGATTTTGATGTTGATGCGATGATTAGTGGCTATGATGCCATTAAAAATAAATTAAATGAAATTAATGAAAAAGGTTATGATGCTACCAATAAAGAAGCAGGTATTGCTGAATGCTTACGTCTAGCACTTGAAGCTACTGCTAGAGGAATAAAAGTAGCCAACGTCGATTTATATAAGAGTAAAGCTCTTACATTTGGTGTCTTGGATGATAAAACAATCATTCCGTCATTCGCTTCAATAGATGGATTAGGGGATGTCGTTGCTAAAAATATTGAAACTGAAGCTGCTAAACATCCATTTATTTCAATTGAAGATTTCCAAAACAGATGCAAAGTGTCAACGACCTTAGTTGATAAAATGAAAGCAATGGGTTTATTTAATGATATGCCTGAAACTAGTCAATTAAGTTTATTTTAAATATGTAAAATAATCAAAAATACTTGCAAAAATATATAATGTTTGATACTATTAATATAGTAGAGGAGGAAATTAAATGGAAGATAATAGAAGAGGGAATGGAATATTTCTAGGTATCGTCGGAGTTGCGACTTTGATTGTTGCTATCATCGGAGCCTCATTCGCATACTTTAGTGCTCAAGCAGCTAGTGCCGAAGGAGCTGTTAATTTAACTGCATATGAATTTAATGCTGGATTAAGTTTACGTGAAATTTATCCTACTGATGCAAAGTTAATTCCCGTTAATCCATCAACAGTAATTGAAAATGCAACTGCACCAAATAACACTAATTTAGCATATGCTCTAAATGTTGCTAAAAAATGTACTGATGATGCTGGTTATCGTATTTGTGCATTATATGAAATAACGGTTACAAATGGTGGTGCTACTAGTTTGACACTTGAAGGAAAAATTATTACTAACACAAACACTGCCGCTGAAAGAACAGGAGCATCTGCATTTAGCCACCTAGCTTATAGACCAGTTACAAAATCTGGTGAATTATATACAATAGGTGGAACTGCAACAACTATTAATCCTGCAGTAGATGGTGTAACAGCAATCGATACAATTACTGTAAATGCTAATTCATCAACAACGACTTATGCTTTAATTTATTTAAATGATGATGGCGATCAATCAGCTGAAATGGGTGCTACTTATACAGGTCAAATTGTTTATACATCAACAGCTGGTAATGGTAACCAATTAACTGGTACATTTACTGTATCATAAAATGTAAAAATAGCGAGAAATCGCTTTTTTTATTATTGCAAAACATAAAAAGTATGCTATAATATATTTAGTTTTCGGCTTACAGGTGACAAGTAAGCATATAACGAAACTGACAATTTATTAATTCAAACAAGCGCACGAAAGTGAAATAAGGTGGCACCGCGGATTATTCCGTCCTTATGTATTTCCTTTTCGTGCTTTTCTTTTTAAGGAGGATAAAATGAAAGAAAATATTTACAGAAGTGTCTATTGTGGCAAAGTTGATACTAGCTATGTTGGTAAAGAAATAAGATTAGCAGGTTGGGTTAATTCAATTAGAAATCTTGGCGGTTTATTATTCATAACCCTAAGAGATGAAACAGGGATTGTTCAGTTAATTAGTGAGAGTGCTGAAGAGTATCTACATCTGAATAAAGAAACAACAATTACTGTTACTGGAGTTGTTCAAAAAAGAACACCGGATATGATTAATAAAAACATGGCTACCGGTGAAATTGAAGTTAAAATTACTTCTCTTGAAGTTTTAGGCGAGTGTGAAAATGTTTTACCATTTGAAATCGCTAGAAGTAAAGAATCTCTAGAGGATACCCGTTTAAAATACCGTTATCTAGATTTAAGAAATCCAGAAGTCCATGAAAATATTCTTTTCAGAAGCAAAGTTATTGATTTCATTAGAACAACAATGAAAAGCTTAGATTTTACCGAAATTCAAACACCAATTATTACAGCAACTTCACCTGAAGGAGCTAGAGACTTTATTGTTCCGTCACGTAAGTTTAAAGGTAAATTCTATGCATTACCACAAGCACCACAAATATTTAAACAATTACTAATGGTATCAGGATTTAATAGATATTTCCAAATTGCCCCATGTTTCCGTGATGAAGACCCAAGAAGTGATAGATTATATGGCGAATTCTATCAATTAGACTTTGAAATGTCTTTTGCAACCGAAGAAGATGTCTACGAAGTTGGTGAAAAAGTATTCTATGACGTCTTTAAAAAGTTTGGAAATAAAGAAGTAAGTGAAAGGCCATTTAGAAGAATATCATATACTGATGCTATGTTAAAATATGGTAGTGATAAACCAGACTTAAGAAATCCATTAATCATTACTGATTTAACAAATGTTTTATCAAAAATTGATTTTGCTCCATTTAAAGATACTATCATTAGAGGTATTAAAGTAGATGCTATTGATAAGTCAAATTCTTGGTATAAATCTATGGAAGAATATGTAAAAAGTATTGGTGGTATCTTAGGATATATTAAAGTAAATGAAGATATGACATTTAAGTCAACTTTAGATAAATTTATGACAGATGAAAATCGTCAAGAATTAAAAGAAACACTAGATTTACATCCAGGTAATGTTGTATTTATTATTGCCGATAAAACTAAATGTCCTAAATTAATGGGACAACTTAGAAACAAATTAGGTATAGAACTAAATTTAATTGATAAAAACAGATATGAATTCTGTATTATTAATGATTTTCCATTTTATGAAGAAGATGAAGAAAATGGTGGTGTAACATTCTGCCATAATCCATTCTCAATGCCTCAAGGAGGACTTGAAGCCCTAAATACCAAAGAACCATTAGAAATAAAAGCCTATCAGTATGACTTCGTATGTAATGGTTTTGAAATGGCTTCTGGTGGCGTTCGTAATCATAGCCGTGAAATTCTAAAGAAGGCTTTTGCAATTGCTGGTTATGATGAAAAAGTAGTAGCTGCTAAATTTCCATCACTATATGAAGCATTTAGATATGGCGCACCTCCACATGCAGGAATGGCTCCTGGTATTGATAGGATCCTAATGCTATTAAAAGATGAAGAGAATATCCGTGAAATGGTTGCTTTCCCACTTGGAGCTAATGGTGCAGATCAAATGATGGGTTGCCCAGGGGAAGTATTTGAAAAGCAATTAAGAGAAACCCACATTAAAATTAGAGACTAGTAAGGAGCGAGGGTTATGGTTGAAGATAATCAAATAGGCGAATTTGCTGTTATATTTAATCGCCGTAAAAAAGAAGACGAATTAATCGAGGAATTTATTCCCGTAAGAGTTGTTGAAGGAAGTTTTTATCTAACCGAAGAAAGCTTTGTCGACGTTAATCAAAATGTATATTCACATATTGCTGGCTATACTGAATATGGTAATGTATATGGTATTAGAACTAATGCTATCGACATTATGCGTGCCAATGAGAAATTTACCATTGTTGGCATCAAAAAAGGCATTTTAGATAAAGCTTTAAAATATGAATACTATAAAAGCATTGATGAAGATGATGAATCTTTTGGCGTTGTCATGATGCGCGATAAAGAAACTGGTGAAGTAGGAGTCTTTCGCGATAAAGATAGTGATAAATATTATGAAATAACGTTAGATAATCAAATTAAAAAAGAAGTATCAGCATCAAAAGAAACTGAGACTACTAAAGAAGATGTTGAAAGAGAACAAACTGCTACTTATACTCCAGAAGAGATTATTAATGAAATTAAAAAGACAATTAAAGGCCAAGATGAGGCTATTGAAAAAATCGTTACTTTACTTTGGGTTAAATATAACTTTCCAATGGTAGGTAAGACCAATATGCTAGTCATTGGACCAAGTGGTGTTGGTAAAACCGCTATCTTTAGAAAAATTAAAGAAGTATTAGGTATTCCAGTATCAATATATTCTGTCACCGGTACATCACAAGCCGGTTATAAAGGACATGATATTGAAGAAATGCTTTCTCAATTGTTTTATAATAGTGGATGCGATATTGAAAAAACCGAGAATGGTATCATCATTATTGATGAATTTGATAAATTATCAAGCAATCGTGATACTGGAGAAATTGGGACCATTGCCATTCAAAATGAATTATTAAAATTAATCGAAGGTTGCGAAAGAAATATTCAATTAGATGTTATGAATAGTGTTACCATTGACACTTCAAATATTATTTTTGTCGGTTGTGGAGCATTTTCTGATTTGTTAGATACCAAAAAAGATGTAAGACCAAGTATTGGTTTTAACAACTATCCTGAAGAAAAAACGGCCAACGACATTAATGTCGATACTGAAATGATTATCAATAAAGGTGGTATTATCAGAGAACTTGCTGGTCGTATGCCAGTTATCATTAAATTAAATGAATTAAGTAGAGAAAACTTAAAAGATATTCTTTTAAACTCTGATGAAAGTAAATTACGTGTCGTAGTTGAGTCAATTGCTGCCCTAGGAATTACTATTGATAATTTAGATATTATCGTTAATGGTTTAGTTGACGAAGCCATCAAAGCAAAAATCGGTGCTCGTGGCTTGACTAAATCAATTATGAACATTTTCTTAAAGATTTTTGAAGACTTAGGTAATAATCCTGATAAATATGAAAGAATTATTTTAGGCGAAAATATTTTAGAGGATAATGCAGACTATAAATTGGTTCCTAAAAAAGTTAAAAAATTAACTAAAACAGCTGAAATTTAATCAGCTGTTTTCTTATTAGACACTTATTTTACATAATAATTAACCAGTTGTTATTCAAGTTGACTGCTCGTTTTAAATTATGTTATACTTAAAATGAAGGTGATTATATGAAATTAAAGATTGGGGTAATTTTTGGTGGACAAAGTCTTGAACATGAATTATCAATTATAACAGCACTTCAAGCAATGGACAATATCGATACCGATAAATATGATATTGTACCAATCTATATTACTAAAGATTTAGTGTGGTATTCTTCTGGATGCTTGCGCTATATTGACAGTTTTAACAATTTTAATTTAATTGAAAAATATGCCACCAAAGTAAACTTAATAAATAAAAATGGTAGGTTTATTCTACAGACAACAGGCCTTATTAAAAGAGAACTAACGGAATTACACTTAGTTATTCCAATGGTTCACGGAAGAGGTACAGAAGATGGTACAATTGCCGGATTCCTTCAAACTGTAGGTATTCCATATGTTTCAAATAATATTTATTCATCTGTTATCTGTCAAGATAAAGTGTTTACTAAACAATTACTTGAACATAATGATTTACCAACTATTAAATATGTTTGGTTTTTTGATAATGAATACAAAAAGAACAAAGAAGAATTATTTAAAAAAATTGATAAATTAGATTACCCATTAATTGTTAAACCAGCTACTTTAGGTAGTAGTATTGGCATTCAAATTGTAAAAAGAAAAGAAGAATTAGATACAATTATCAATGAAGTTTTAAAATATGACCGTAAAATTGTTATTGAAGAACAACTTGAAGATGTTTTAGAATATAACGTTTCTATTTTAAAAACTAATGATAAAGTATTTACATCTGCCATTGAAGAAATTACTACTAATCTAGATTTTCGTGACTATATTGATAAATGCAACTTAGATAATTATCGTAATGGTAATATTGTAAGAACTGTTCCTGCTAAAATACCTGATAAAATGACAGATGAAATAATTGATTTAGCTAAAAGGACAATCGATTTATTAAATAATACAGGATTATCTACCGTTGATTTCCTATATGATAAAAGAAAAAAGAAATTATATATTGATGAAATCAATAGTATTCCAACATGCTTTTCTCATCATTTATGGGAAGAAGCTCATATTTCATATAAAGAATTATTTAACATTATGATCAATGATACCATTGAAAACATTAATCGTGATACTGGCATGGTTAAAGAAATGGATATGAGTGTTTTACATGGCTTAAAAAATAGCGACATAAAGGAATATAAATAATATGTATGGTTATATAAAAGGTTATATTAAAGATATTGAAAGTAACTATATTGTCGTAGATAATCACGATATTGGCTATCAAATATATGTTCCCAATCCTTATTCATATAAACTAGATGAATTATATAAAGTTTATACCTATAGTTATATTAGAGAAGATGAATATTCATTATATGGTTTTAATACCAAAGAAGAGTTAAATCTTTTTCTAAAATTAATTTCTGTAAAAGGATTAGGGCCTAAAATGGCACTTCCCATGCTAGCTACTGGCTCTATTAGCGGTATCGTAGATGCCATTGATAGAGAAAATATTTTATACCTAAAGAAATTTCCTAAAATAGGGGATAAAGTAGCAAGACAAATAATCCTTGATCTAAAAGGTAAATTAGCATCTGATAAAGAAAATAAAGACGATTCTAGTGAAGAATTAGTTGAGGCATTAATAGCCCTTGGCTATAAAAAGACCGATATTGTTAAAATTATCAAGAATGTTGATAACACACTTACAATTGAAAATCAAATAAAAGAAGCTTTAAAACTATTATTAAAATAAGAAGGAGTGATAATATGCGTATTGGTGTCGATATTGATGATACAATCACGGATAGTTGGGAATGTTTAATTCCACATTATGCTAAAATGTTTGATATCGATGAAAATATCTTACATCAATCACGCCCATATTATAACTCTATCAAAGATAAAATATCATTAGATGAATATTACAAAGTAATGCTCCCAGTATATGATAAGGTTATTCCTAATGTTCATCTAAAAAAAGATGTTAAAGAAGTAATTGATAAATTGTATGATCTTGGACATACGGTTATCTTTATTACATCTAGAGGTGCTGATCATACAAATGCATATGAAGTAAGTAAAGAATTCTTAGATAAATACCAAATAAAATATGAAAAAATAGTAACTGGCTGTAAAGATAAAGCAGAGGCATGCCAAAAAGAAAAAATTGATTTATTCATTGATGATAGTGTCAAACACTGCCGTTCGGTTAATAAATTAGGCATTGATACCTTACTATTTGAAACTTATTATAATAAAGATTATCCTGAATTAAAACACATTAAATCATGGAATGATATATATGAATACATAAAAGGTAGGTGACAAGATGAGTAAAAATGAACTTTTAACAAGTGAACTTTTAGAAGAAGATAAAGTTGATAGTATTCGTCCGGATACTTTAGATGAATATGTTGGTCAAACCGAAGTCAAAGAAAATATTAGAGTTTTTATTAAATCGGCTTTGATGAGAGGCGAAAGTTTAGACCATGTCCTTTTATATGGCCCTCCTGGTTTAGGTAAAACAACCTTGGCATATATCATTGCCAATGAGCTAGGAACAAATATTAAAACGGCCTCTGGCCCTTCAATTGAAAAGAGTGGGGATTTAGCCGCAGTACTTTCAACATTAGAACCAAATGATGTCTTATTTATTGATGAAATACATCGTATTCCAAGGTATATTGAAGAAATACTTTATCCTGCTATGGAAGACTTTTATTTAGATATTGTCATTGGTGGTAGTGAAGGTAATAGTAGAAGTATCAAAATAGATCTTCCACCATTTACTTTAATTGGTGCAACCACAAGAGCTGGGGATTTATCAAGCCCTCTTAGAGATCGTTTTGGCATTGTCGCTAAACTAAATTATTATAACGAAGATGAATTATATCAAATAGTTAAAAGAACATCTAAAGTATTAGATACTGAAATTACTGATGAAGCTGCTAGAGAATTAGCAAAAAGGAGTAGAGGTACTCCGAGAATAGCTAATAGATTATTTAAAAGAGTAAGAGACTTTGCACTAGTTAATGGTGAAGGTATTATTACTACTGAAATATTAGATGATGCCTTAAATAGATTAAAAGTTGATAAATTAGGACTAGATGAAACAGACTATAACTTACTTCTATCAATCATTGAAAAATTTAATGGTGGTCCTGTTGGTATTGATGCTATTGCATCATCTATTGGAGAAGAAGTATCGACAATCGAAGACGTTTATGAACCATATCTTCTTCAAAATGGATATTTAAAAAGAACTACTCGTGGTAGAGTAGTAACCGATAAAGCCTATGAACATTTGGGTATTAAAAAAGATTCATAAAAATGAATCTTTTTTTATTAAAATTTACGATATAAACCGATAGCCTTTCCTAAAATGGTTACATCATCCAAAATAATTGGCTCCATGTAATCATTTTCAGGTTGTAATCTAATATGGCCATCCTCCTTATAAAATGTTTTTAAAGTAACTTCGTTATTATCGTTCATAGCTACGACCATTTCACCATTTTTAGCATCTTCGGTTCTTTCAACAATGACAACATCATCTGAAAAAATACCTTTATTAATCATACTCTCGCCATCTACTTTTAAAGTAAATACTTCTTTTTTCTTTGGTATTAAGTATGAAGGAAGTGCAAACACCTCATTTGGCATCTCAATTGCCTCTATTGGTGAACCAGCAGTCACTTTTCCAAGTAATGGAACATTGACAACCTCTTCACCATGATCTTCATATTCATTTGGAACTAAAAGTTCCATTGCTCTATTTCCTTCTTTACTTCTTTTAATATACCCTTTATCAACTAAATGATTAATATGTACATGTACCGTAGCTGGACTAGATAAATTAATTGCACTACATATTTGTCTAATTGAAGGTGGGTATTTATTTTGGGCATGAAATTGCTTAATAAAATCTAAAACTTCTTTTTGTTTTCTAGTTAATCCTTCGGTTTTCCTTCTCATAAGAACTCCTTTCAATTAGTATATTAACATAAAAAGAGTGTGATGTCAAACATTTGTTTATAATTTTTATAAAAAATACGAACAAAGTTATTAAATAACATCTGTTTGACACAAAAATGTAAAACAAGAACATTTGTTTATAAAATTTTATATAATATATTGACACAAACACACGTATGTAATAAAATGTAATCATGAAAGGGTGATAAAAATGAAATTTTTAAAAAATAACAAAGGAGCTATTATCTTTTACTTAATTATTATTGTCTTTACCTTAGTAATATCTAATGATGTTAAAAAAGATGAACTTAGAGAAGAAAATCGCTATGTGATGACTAATCTATCAAATTAAAAATACATATCAATATTTTATTCCTTGATATGTATTTCTTTTTTTCATTTCCTTATCAATATCATTCAATAACTGACATTTATCAAGTAACCAAGTAGGTTCTAATAAATTATCTTTATCTGGATCAGATGTAATACGGTTAATAACTATTTTTGGATTTAATAACTCTAGTTGTTTAATGACAATATCGATATATTCTTCTTTACTAAGAATATGAAATTTTTCTCGTTCATATAATTTTGCCATTTTCGTATCCTTAATAATATTTAACATATGAATCTTAATTCCCTGAATATCTAACTTATTTAAATATCTTATGGTATCTAGCATCATTTCTTTATCTTCATAAGGTAACCCATTAAT
>JAEEGL017058374.1_pt1 | contig 14662 bp, 11 predicted proteins | sample 9134231 | NCBI WGS metagenome assembly JAEEGL01 (sample SAMN16246548, study PRJNA631951) | gut metagenome | biome: gut microbiome; feature: rumen; material: fiber-attached | host: Bos | place: Iran: Karaj | collected 2018-10 | reverse complement strand
TTAGCTTCATCTTGTTTGGATAAGGCAAACAACTGATTATTTTTATTATCATAGTCACGTTCGAGAATCTCTTTTTTTGCCTGAGCTTTTGCAATTCGATTTCTTTCAGCCTCAACAGACCGAAGAATACTCTGATAACTTTTCCTGAGACCCTCAATATTGATTTTGCGATCAATTCTTCTCTCGAGAAACTCTTTTTCTTCTGTTAGGTCTTGAATTTGATCTGAAGCAGCATCGTTTCTTTCAGCGTACTCCTCAAGTATCTCAATGAGATCCTTATTATCATTACCCCATTCTTCTAAATGCTCTTCAAACTTTCCAACAGCACCTCCTATCTGCTCTGGTGGAATAATTTTTTTTAAATTAATCAAATTGGTATAGGCCTTTGAGCCCTCTATTAATGGTTCGCCACAGATACATTCCCCCTGATCAAGTAAATAATCAACAGTATCAACTGTTACTCCGGGGATGTCTTTCCCTTCTAGTTCCAACCTGGAAGTAATGTCACGAATACGGGGAAGTGTTTTGGCTGCCAAAAACCTTGCGGCGTTTTTACTAAATGCAGAGATAAAATCACTGTAACTGTTTGTAAGTTGCGTTTCGTAGATTCTAATAGAAGATGAAATGGAACTCACCTGTGCCATGTCTTCTTCAGTCTTCTTATTCTGACTCAATTCGGTTTCAAGGCGAATCCTTTCATTATCGTATTCTAAATGCTTTTTAGTTGCGTCTGTGATTGTTTCGTCACACACATTCATTTCATTAGATAATCTATCTATTTCTTTTTGGAGCCTCTCATACTCCCCATCTGAACCTTTTATTTTTTTAGATAATGTTTTATATACACTTTCTTTACCATCCTTAAGATGCTTTTTCATCTCTAACAAACCCGTAATACCCAGGATTGTATTGATTGAATTCTTAACATCCTCTTTTTTGATTTTATCGTCTCTCCAACGTTCGCCATCAAAAAAGAAATAGTTCGACAAACTTTTAGGAAGAAGATTGTTTATTGCCTCATCCACGCAGCCTTCTTTATACTCACCTTTATTATGCCCAGGGTTAATACCGTTATTATTAATAACAGGACCGGGTTTACCGTTATCATAAGTAATCATGGTTAGGTCAGAAGGATCCACCTGAACGACAGAAATATCCTTAAAGCTCTCTGTTTTTCTTCTAAAAGATGCTCTTCTTGTAAACTTCCATCTTCTTGTTCCTGCATCTGTCTTATTCTCAAATATGATAGAAACAACTACATCTGCAGTTTTCCCAACTGGTAGAGCAGCGGCAGCTTCATTATTTAGTAATACAATATCTTTCTTTTTAGCATACGAAGTATCGATTAGTTCTTCGTAAAGTCCCCATCGAAATGCTTGTGCAAGCGTTGTTTTACCTGCAGTATTATCACCCAGAATAACTGTAACATTTTTCACGTCATCACATGAAAAATTGATTACTGTTTTTCCGATATACCTCATAAAGTTTTCTATTTCAATACTTACTATCTTCATTTTCCACTACCTACCTGCTTATTTACTTTCTTTTCAATAAACTGAGTTAGCACACCAACAATACGTTTGTCATCAAGATCTTGCAGTACAGCATGTTTTGCTTCAAAAGCCCGAATTTGTCTAAACATTTGAATCTCAAGATTTTCATCAATATCAGAAGTTCTATTATTCTGCATACCTGTCCTCCATTTCCTCTATTTCTGCTTCAATGTCAAAATACTCGCCATAAGCTTCCATTATACGATTTTTCATTATTTCAGCATCACCTGAATTTAGAGCTAATTTTCCAAATTCATTGATTCTTGCTAGTTCTCCAAGGACCAGAGAACGGTCAGATTCTAAATCTTCATTTGATATATCATCAAGAGGCTTAGGAAGAGTTATAAAATCATAAATTGTAGCCACTTCCTTACCAGGGCTACGTCTTAAAAGACGACCTCTCCTTTGAACAAATTCTTTTGGGTTTCTTGTACTTGAAAGAATGAATGCTGTCTCAATACCCGGTATGTTTACACCTTCGTCTAAACATTTAATCGCTGTTATTACTTGATATTGTCCTGTAATAAAGTATTTCTTTATTGCTTGCCGTTCGTTAAGATTCTCTTCTGCGGTGAATCGTTGAACCGACATACTCAAATCGCCTCTAAGTTTATTCGTGACAAGATCTATTTGTCTATCGACTTTTCCGCTATCTGCATCTTCAGATAAGGCGGCCCCGCAATAAACCAAAATGTTGCCTAAATTTTTATAAGGCTCCATTAAACTCATAAGCATTGGTATTTTTGCTCTTGCACCTGCAAGTATTCGATTTCTTTTAAAAACAAGCGGTTTTCCAGCTTCTGAAATAGTAATTTTATTATTTTTCTCTATGAGATAATTTCTTAGCTGCTTTGTGATTTTAAAGTATTTATCACGCTCATCTTGTTCAAGACTAACAAGTACTGGATAGTACTTATATGGAACAAGCGCACCATCTCTAATAGCATCCTCCAAACCATATTCGATACACTTTTCTCCAAAATAACCAAACAATCGATCGGTGCCAGTTCTATCCATATACCTTTTAATAGTGGCAGATAGCGCAATTCTATTAGATATATTCTCTGGCATAATCTGTGATAATTTGTCAGCGCCAAAATTGTGGGCCTCATCTACTATTAACAGTACATTATCGTCTTTCGTAAATGATGTAACAACGGACTGTATTCTTTCACTTGAAAAAGTATCATTAGTTGTAAGGCAAATAAACGGTTTCCCCTCTTTTTTAAAACGTTTATATGCTCGCCGTAATCTTTTTTCCCAATCATCCTGAGGAGATTTAGAGTGGCAAATAATAGGAGAAATACCCCACTCTATTACATCTTCCTCCCACTGGCTAACAAGATGTATAAACGGACATACTATGAAAACCGCCAATGTATCATTTTTATTCTTAGCAAGGTTTACCATACAGGCAAGACTGGTATATGTTTTCCCAGAACCAGTACACATATCAAATATTCCTTGACATCCTTGCTTAAACCAATTGTTTATAGCTTTGGATTGGTAATCTCGAAGAGATACAGACTCAGGAATTCTAAATAAAACACTTCCTGTGACATCTTTAATAAAAAACTGACGTCTATCTGTCGTATAATCAACAGTTTCTTTTTTATAACGAAGAAGCTTATCTATAACGATTTTAGGAAAAGGAACCACTTGGAGTTTAGCTGTTTGATTATCCCACAATCTTCTAAAATCTGATATGGTTTTATTTACTGCATCCTTTTGACTATCATCTTTCCAACTACAAAATGTATAAATAGACTCAAAGTTATCTTCTAATGCATTTGAAGATTCATTCATTGACCCAGTATGAGTAATGATATTGCCAATAGAATCCTCAAAGATCGCAATTTTTTCATGATATACATTTTTCCCTGTAAATGTTTCCATGAATGCCAATTTTAAATCGAGTGTCCCGTTTGCGATCATTGTAGCAACTAGATTTAAACGCTCTTCCTCAAACACTGTGATTGGATCAATTAATGCATTTGAAAGATTATTAATTATTACTTCATCCCTTTTTTTATACCCCAATTCAACAGCTGTTATGTCTTCTTCAGAAAGATATGGAGAACAAACTAACTGCACCTTGCCCCCCCTGCTGGCAAGATCAAAAAGACCATCAGTCAGTTTAACAAGAGATGATGTTGAAAAGTAACCTACCGCTCGTTTATACAAGATGGTATTTTTAAGCACAGGATATATAAAATCCCTGACAAAATTGTTCTCATCAGATCTATAGCGGACATCTATCTTAAGATCCTGGAAACTCATACGATAATCCTCTACAACGTTTTTAATGCCTCGACTAGGATATCAATATCCTTTTGGGTATTAAACATTCCTAATCCAACGCGAATCGTACCTCCATATGTTTTATCATGAAGAAAATCATGTAGATCAGGACAGCAATGATATCCGGTGCGTACTGAAATATCATATTCTTCGTCCAAAATTGTACCAACATCTGATGACGTATATCCATCTACCACAAACGATACAATTCCCAAGCAATCCTCGTTATTACCAAGAATATGAATCTTTTTTATTTGATGCAATTGCTGCAGCAGATAATTTGTAAGGTTCTTTATTACCTCTAAATGTTCTTTGACATCCAACTCAGACAATGTTGCATTCAAACCCGCAATAGCAACGATGTTAGGACTTGCAGCTTCGTATTTTGCAGGGGCTACGGTAGGCATGTCTTTGTTTAAAGAATCACTTCCGGTTCCACCGGTAAGCGTAACACTTAAATCAAGACCTTTTCGTAAAAGAAAACCAGCGATCCCAAATGGTCCGTACAAGGTCTTATGTCCAGCAAAGCACAGTACGTCTAAATAACTTGAAGAATAATTAAGGGGTATTAGACCTGCTGCCTGCGCAGCATCAACAACTGTAATACAATTATTGTTTACTTCTTTTGCCAGTTTAAATACTTTTTCAAAAGGGGTCACATATCCCGTTACATTGGAAAGCGCAGTCAGAACTATGGCCTTGGGATTATGTGTGTTGAATAAAAACTTTGTTTTTTCTAAATCAATTCGACCATCATCAAGAATAGGCAGCATTTCTACCTTAATGCCTTTAACGTATTGAAGGTGGAAAAGTGTTCTCGCAACAGCATTATGCTCATATGCAGATGCATACACGTAATCTCCTTCTTCCAATGCGATACCCCAAAGGACTTGGTTGAAAGCATGCGTAATAGATGGTGTAAAAATGACATCCGCATTATTTGCAAAGAAGAGATCAATCAATTTCGATTTAGTGTCATCAATCAATCTTGTCATTTCTCTGGCAATCTTATAAGATCCTCTTCCAGCATTTACTGCAGAAGTTCTGTTTACTCGATCCATCGCATCATATACAGCGGTTGGCTTTGGAAATGTTGTTGCAGCGTTATCAAAATAAATCATCAACTAAGCCTTTCTTTTATCAAATCTAGAAGAATGCCGATTTTTTCATTGTTTTCTGTAACACCATCATATTCATCTAACACATCATTAAGTGCATTTCTTAAAAAAGTACCAGAAACCGATAAATTGTCCGCATCATAATCAATAAAACAGTCTTTTTGTTCGCTATCATCTATAGTGAAAGATATTCTGTGACTACTAGTCTTTTTCACATCTTTGGTTTCTATCAAAACAATCACATTTTTGAGTTCGTTCTCAAATTCATTTAAAGAGGAGTCCTTCCAATCCTCTATAAATGTTCCTGTCACTGCTTTTACAAAAATGTCACATAACTTTTCTTCATCAGACGGAAGATCCATTTCAAAACACTTTATGAAATGATCAGCGGATCCATCAAAAACGCTATTTTTGATCATAGATGGGACCTTAGCATACCAGTCTTCAAGCGATTTTTTTAGATTCGCATCAAAAGCAAACCCAAAGGCACGCCTCATAGTTGTTGCTATGTCCCGCTTTATAATATGAATATGGGATTCAATATCATTTTTAGTTACAACAACACGTTCGTATACTTTACGAAGGTCATTAGAATCCATTATTACCGGAATGGATTCGAACAACACTTCTCTGGGATTAAGATAAAGGTTGGCAAATAAAGATCTAAATGCAATAAGCTTATCTACATCTTGACCATCGTAATCCGGCTTTGTAAACAGCTTTGAAATCTGAGGTTGAGAACGATACCAGGATTGGATAAGGCAAGAAATCCTATTCAGCTTATTTTTCTTTTCTACGTCTTTGCAATAGTTAGAATAATCTATAAAGAGTTCTTCTAATTGTTTCAGATATTCATCTTTTGCTGCATCCTTTGTTTCAAGGTAGAAATAATAATCTTTTGGCAATGCTACACAGTTTTGTATAGACTCTTTATCGAGAACGACTTCCTTTTCCTTAAAATAAACTACTGGTGTCCCGTTAAGATTAAGTATTCCGTCGAGAATGATAAGTGGCAGAACACCCTTTCTCATACCATAAGGAGGTTTAACAAGTGTTGAGATAATCTTTTCAAAACACTGCTTTTGACCTATAGCTGACATAAAGAAATTTTGCAAATCTTTCTTCAGGCTCATGATCGCATCAGACGATTCATTTCTGCTAAATACAGCTCTGTATATTGTCGCTTCTGCAGAAGTACCTTGACTATATTTTGAAAAATCAGCATCTTTAAGCATTCCGTCAATTATGACATTACGGGCTTTAGATATTTGTGCAGATATATTATGCCTGTTAATCAGTTCATTATTAATGACAGGCGTGAGTGTATAACATGAATCACACATGTCGCTAATCGCGCGATTTATGCCATACTGACCAACATTCTGTTCGCCCATGCCTGTAATAAAATTTTTCTGTTTTAGGAATGTTGAGTGTATCCAAGAATTAATCTCAAATCCGAGGTCTTCTTCCAGAGCATCAAGTTCTTTTGTTATCGCAAGATTATTTTCAATGAATTCTTCAGTTCCACGTAGTTTCCTAATGGCAAGAACACGTTTTGCTAAAGCTGATACATCCGAAGCTGAATTTGGATATATCACCATAATATTTTGGGCCCGTAGTTCACAAATATGATTGTAAACCGCATCTTTTGTGCCCGATTTTGGTAACACCAGAAGGAGAAAACCATCTGGCGTATTATCTACCTGGATATAAGACGGATCAGACAATGCCATGAACTGTTCATCAGACATAATCACAACATCAAAATACCTTGTTATGCAGTTATCCTGGTTGTGCTTCTTGGGCATGATGAACTTAGTCTGATTGATATCATTTAATACTTCAGTAATATCAGCCCTATCAAAATACTTATGCTCACAGTCAATTAAAGCACTTTCAACATCCGTTCCGATGTTGTTTTTAAATTCATAAGCTAAAGACCTTTTCTTAAACGTTATAAGATTATTTGCTTCTAACGCATCTAACGCGTCTTTAACCTCTTCCGCAGAAATGCCAAGTGAAAGTGCAATATACTGCGCATTTGCTGATACACTTCCCCGCCCCACCATATGGATAATGGCAATGGCTTTGATAACGCTTTTCGCCAGGTCTCCATCAGCCTTTTCAAGAGCATATTCAGCCTTCAACCATTCATGGCGAATATCTCCTAAATCTTCTGTAAAAGCTCGTGCGAAATAATCATAATAAAGATCTAAACCAACAAACTTTGCAGGTTCCTTCAATCGTGAAGACAAGCAATATGCATCATTACCTGCAAGAAATGTAAATATAGTGCGTTCGTTTTGCGCGACTCCTTCACAGAGTTCGATTAGCAGCATGGCCGAAAGCGGGGTCAAAGGATAGCAGCCTTCTGCAACGATAGTATCGAAGTCTGCTTCAACAAATGCTGAACTAAAAGGCTTTAATTCAAAAGACTTCTCCTTTATCTCTTTAAAAGGAGTTGATTCTTTTACCGTGGTAAATGCTGTAGTCTTTCTTATTGCATCTGATATTAATTCGTAGTTATTTTTTGAAGATACAATAAACTGAATCTCTGTAAGTCTGCCAGAAACCCCTTCGAATGCATTTATTACATCCCTATCTAGTTTGTTTCCATACGATTTAATACTCTTATGAGCAACAAGAGTTAGATGGAATTGCTCATCTTTTGATCCACTGCAAAGTTCACAAAAGTCCTGAAGTACTTTCATATCTTCAGAAATTGTTTTGGGATCATGTCCTTCGATATATTTAGAAAATTCATCAAAGATGATATAGATCCCGGAATATCCCAAATTTGAGAGTTGTTTATTAACAGACCTGTAGACTTTAATCACATCGTCTTCGACAAGGGGATTAAACATACTACCAGAAGTTAATTTTGGATATAGAACAATAAACTCAGCTAGAGCAACTGCATCAAATCTTTCCAGCCTTTTAATGAATAAATCTGAATCATCAACCTCATTAACAAAAGCTTCATATGCATCAGGGAAAGAAACATTCCATGTACGAATAGCCTTAATCGCTTCTGTATAATAGCTATCTGGAACAATAGCTGTCAGCTCGTTAGCCTTGAGTGCAGAGACAAGCCCTTTATAAAAAGCACGAGACAAAGACCCTTCACCAGCATTAATAACTACAGGAAGGAACCGCTTATGCATCGCCTCCTTAAACAATTCTTTATATTCAGGTGAAACCTTTAAGATACGTCTAGCAAGTGTCTTTATTTCTTTATTGTTTTTTGAAGATAAAAGTCCCAGCAGTACAAGTAATAAATGGCTCTTCCCTTTGCCATAAGGACCAATCAGAATACTTGCCCTACGCCCTGTATTAGTCAAAGTATTTTCAAGGTATGAAGCGATGATTGCAATTGAAGACCTAGTCGGAATATAACTATCCAACTTTTTAGGATCATTTAAATCGAGTGAAAGGTTAATAGATCTTTCAAATCGACTGTCTATTTTGATTATATCCTTAAGCAAATAGTCCATTAGCCTTCCTCATAATGCTTTCTAACAATATCATTTCCCATTATAAGATTCCGCGGATACACAATATCAAGTCCAGCAGTACGATTCACTGATATGTATTCCGAATACGCTAATTCATCCAAAAGACCGTTAACACTTATTCGATCCAAATTAAACAGTTTTCCAGGCATATTTGGGCCGCTAACAATATCGTCTATAAGTAAGGAACCCTCACTTTTCAATACGTCAGCAATAATGTAAAGGATTATATCGGGCGATATATTGACCGCAGAGGTTTTCTCATATGTTTTCCCACTTAACGAAATAAGGCCAAGCCCAGCAAAGGGACTGATTTTTCGCTCTTCCGGATCACTTGCATAATCTTCTTTTGAACAGTACATGGAAAGAATGGCGCTGCAATCCTCTCTAATAGATCGTTCAGGAAGCTTTGTTTCACCTGTCCTTTCTGCGAGTAATTCAGACATAACAGAAATGAGTATATTTCTATCAAAACTGTGTAGGTTACAATCGTTGAAAAAAACACTCCAAGATGTAGCTTGATTGAAGTTCCTGACGATGTTGCTATGAATGATATACAGAGTAAAAACTTGTTCGATATATGGGTCGTATTGGAGAACAAGTTTACCTAGATCAGTAAGATTGACACCAATTGAAGTCTTATCTTCAGTAAGGCCTGAAGTTCTCAACCAGTATCTAATGGACTTAGCCATATTCGTTCCTACGCCTAAAGCATCGGCTCCAGCATTTTCCGAAAATACCTTTGGATTGTTATTCACAGCATTAAGGCCTTTTGTTAACCATCCATCTCGTAATATGAAGCTCTCATATGCTTTCAGTCTATAATTTGCCATTATACCCTCTTAATCGTCATCACCTTACGCATATAGCATCCCCCGTCAAAGTGGTTGATGCAATGCCCGCAACGAATACACTTTTCATCGTTTATCGTGTATGACAGTAAACCGGTTTTATCTGTTCTAATTGTGATTGCATCTTGTATGCAAATACTCTCGCATGCAAGACAACCCATACACATTTGATACTTTGTTATCTGACACTTAACCTTATCCTCAACGGATTTTACATTTTGTGAATGACCTGCAGCTTTGTCCAAAACACTTACTTTCAGTGTTGAACTACCAATCCTACCGGTTAATTTTAATAGCAGCTTGCCATTCTTATTGGTTACGAACACCTCACCAAGGCGTTTATTTCCCAAATCCTTATTAATATATCCGAATGGCTTGAATAACTCATACAGTTCCTCAGTTATAGGTCTTTGTAATTCAAAGTTGATGGTATCTTCCATCAATGCGCATGGCTCAAATGTCAGGACGGATGTCTGGGCATATTCAAGTCCGTTACCACCTTGCCGAGCTTTCCATTTACCCTCAGCCACATACACTTCTGGATCTGGTTTTCCTATTTTTTTAGCAAAATCTATCAAGAATGTGTTGAAACGGCCGCACTGTTCAGGCATATAGATACTAGAAAGAAAGCCTGACCACAAAGAGTTGTTCGGGCAACACCAACAGCCTACTCTGCTATAACCTAGTCGATACGCTCTGTTGAAGTCAATCCCAGTCGTTAAGATATATAACCATATATCAAAGTCTAACCAATCGATGATAGGAGATACAGTTTTTTGGATCGCAATTTTAGGACTATCAGATTCTCTGTCATATTTACTCCGCGAAAGCGATTCGTTCCGCCTTATTCCGAAAAAGGTTAAGACCCTTTTATTATTCTTAAAAATCGAATTAATCTTTCTCTGAATAGCACCTGTTTTGAAAATGGTACAACACCAACGCATCATTCTGCTTGGTGGGCCAAGTTGCTCACAAAGGTCGTAAAAATCTTTGTCTTTATTCTTTGCAGTAATAAGCGGTGTTTTATTATGTTGCTTTTTAAAACGTGCAATATAGTCCGTAGTTTCGGGAAATTCAAGAGTCGTATCTCCATAAATATGGAGAATCTGTTCTGTACTCAAGGCTCTCATGACCAAACTTGACGTTACAGTACTGTCTTTTCCTCCTGAAAAAGACACATACATTTCAGTCGGTCCATAATGCTGTGCTATATCTCTAATGTAATCTGTGGCTTCTGCCACAATGCTTTCAAATCTCGCTTTATTTGCTTCTACAAATCTCTTGATGATTATTTCAAAAGCAGTGTATTGGTTCTGAGTACTATATACTTCTAGTTGTTCCTTTACCCAAAGTGGATCGATGGTTTTGACCTTCCCAGGACTGAGTGGAAGCTTTTTTCCATCTGCGTAATAGTAATTTCCTGTAGTATTCCATACGGATGAGTTTTTATACTTCAACGGTTCGCCTAACAAGACTTCGATAAGAAGTCTCTCTTCAGGAAAAACAGGGCGTATGTCTGATCCAATTTTCCGCCCTTTAGCGCCGCATATTGGACAAGTATCCTCAAAAATTGGAATATTGCAATCATCACACCAAAAAACTGCAGATTCTTCTAAATCTGCTCGACTTCCACAGTGTGGACATTTGGAGTAATTAGATGTTATGTTGCATTTTCCGCAAAAATACTTAATCATACGTTATAGAATGCACCCAAAATCCATATTAAGTATACCACATTTATGGCAATGAACTATCTTCATAAACATATGGATCCCTAAATCTGATCAACTTCAATTGGTAAACATATCTACTTATTTTTCATTATATCTTCTTTTTATGTCCGTTAAAAAGGACGATGAAACCGGCTATTACTGAACTATTAAAACAAACGCAGACAGACTAAAAAGTACAAATACTTCATTATGCAAAGCACATAATCCTGGAGGTTGTCCTTAAAATGTAGGAAAAACCTCAAAACAAATAACTCCCAACTATTATAGTTGAGAGCTATTCTACGATTCTCTTAATTATAATCCAGCTGCATGAAGTCTTTGATATACTGCGGCCAAATTAAAATCTTGCCGTCCTCCATTTAAAGCACAAGCACGATCTGCAGCAGCTTTTGCTGAGAATAGATCATTAATATCCAGATATGCAGCGGCTATAGATGTAAGAAATGCAGAACTCATGAAGCGATTCCCATAAATTTTGTATCGTTCAAATAACTCAATACATCTCTCCGGTTGGTTTATGCGGCTGTCTCTGTAACACGATGAAAGAGAAGCTAATACAGACTTAACATCTGGTCCTTCCGGATCTCTCGTAATAAGCAACTCAAAATATCTTATAGCCCTTGTGATATCCCCTGACTCTTTGCATTTTCGCCCTTCATTTGTCAAACGCTCTTGAGACCAAGTGGTCCAATCCTCCCTAGATTCCCATGCTGCGTTGAGTTGGCGTTGTGTAGTCTCTGGAACGACCTCGTTATTATAGGTCCATTTATGCCGATTTCTGCGTTTATAGAGTTTCCCATTAAATAATAATTCATCCATAATCGATTCACCTGTTAGAATTAGAATTATAAGTCAAATGCATTATTGAAAAGAAGTCTAACAATACGATTGCGCACAGCGCTTTCAGATCTACCTAGATCATCAGCTATCTGTGATAAACTAAGTCCATCTTTTATAGCCCTGATGAGTTGTTCATCTTGTATAGAAGTCCAGCGCTCGTGAGACATTCTATTGGGACTTTTAGGAGCCTCCCACTCTTCTGTAAAATGGACTTCAACAATGTCATCTAAACTGCATTTAAGTATTAAACATAGCTTCGCCAGAGTTGATAACTTAACATCTTCTCCCGCCATTATTTTCGCCATTGTATCTTTAGACATTCCACAGCTTTTCGCAAGTGTATCCGCATCTAATTGTCGTGTTTCAATTAAATTGAGCAATGGTTGATATGACCATACTTTCGACATCTCACTATCCTCTTGTACGCAAATATTATTCAATAAGTTTAAACTATTTACTTTAGGTATATTTTCACTTAACACATGATCTATGCCGTTTTAATTGTACCATTGTCATTAATAATAGCAAAATTAAACAGTTTTGTAATACAGTTAGGGCAACAATCATTAACAGCCAAGCCATCCTCTGATTTATTGTTTACACTAATCGATTCCGCATTTATACAGGATGTCTTTTATCCATGCTTTATCATGCATCACAGTTCTATTTCATGAGTTAGTTTCCGGTATTCCGCCTTCATTCGGACAGTATTATTTTGGCCTTTTTCTGCAGTTCTTTCCAACCGGCATCCTTTACTTTCATAAAGGACGTGATCACCTGAACGAGCATGCTTTTGGGTATAACCTTCAGATCAGAATCTGAAATCGCTTCGTAGTCGATTCCGTATACCGCAGGAGGTTTCTGGTCTGACAGGATCGTCTGGAGTTGGTCGGATAAGGGCAATTTTCTGAATTCGCTGACTCTTGCCCTCCAAAGCTCGTTTTTGGCTTTTCTGATAGCGTTCTGCTCCTCTATGATCCGCTGTTTTTCAGCTTGTCTTCGTTCTTTCCTCCGCTGTTCTTCAGCTTCTTCCTGCATTTCTCTTTCTCTTTTTATTCTAGTGCGTTCTGCATATGCAGCTGCGGCATTCTGCTGTTCTATCTTAACCTCTTCTATCCGTCTAATGAGAAAGCCTTTTACAAAAGACAGATCATAGCTGCCGAATTCTTCGTTATATTCTTCCATTGTTTTTGCAAGTTTGTCAAAAAACGACCCTTGGCGGGAAGACATACCGATGCTATCTTTGCAAGAATATGAATAAGCGCCAAGCGAGATGCAGATCAGTTCAAAGCGGCTTTCCCGGGACTTTGCCTTTGCGAGCGCCGCATCGAACGCTTTTTCCATATGTAACCGGAACACAGAGGTGGCGTCTGCCATGATAATGATCTCGTTCCTGTTTTCACTATGGAATGCCTGCCTTTCCGCTTCGAGGATCTGTTCCGGATAAGATGGAATCTCTTCACAATGTGAAATGAATTCCTCTGCGAACGAATACAATAGGTCATCGTTTCCAATACAGTTTCTGATAGCATAAGTTGTGTCATCAAAATACGGCATTCATCTATCCTCCTTGCTGAATCAAAACAACGGATCATCTTGCGTAAACTTGGTGTTTTTGTCTTGGTCTTCTTTATAATTGGTCCAATCTACTCAGACAACACAGCTGCAGCTCTTTCCCGAAGATCTTTCCATCCGGCGTCCTTCACATTTTGGAAGGACATCACTACCTGAAGAAGCAAGTTCCTGGGTATTTCCCTCAGGGTGGCATCTGTGATTGCTGCACAGTCGATGCCATAAGCTTGCGGAACTTTCCTGCCGGAAACGATCACCTTCAACTGCTCGGCTGCGCTCTTCTGCCGAAACTGCGCGATTTCGACCTTTCTAGCTGCATTTCTTTCCTTGTGCTGAGTCATCCGTAACTCGTGATTCTTACGTGTTTCTTCGATTCTGGCCTGCTTTTGAAGGTCCCTTTGCCTCTCGTTTTCGAGCTGTTCTTTGCGCTGTTGTTCCTCCGCCATATGAACCAAAATCTGCTGTTTTTCTTCACCTTCGATTGCCTCTTCGCGAATTGCAGCACAGCGCTCTTCGATAAAATGAGCAAGAAAAGCAAAGTCGCGGGAGCCATATTCTGCGTCATATCGCTCCTTCTCCTCGAATGCTCTTTGATACAACCGGTTACCATACCTGACGTATCCAAACTGGTAGGCGAAAAGCGCAGACATAGCAACACAGATCAATTCGAACCTGCTTTCTTTTGTGACAGCCCTGGACATTTCATCGTCGAATGCGTCCGCCATTCTCTTGGCATATTTCGTAGTAGCGTCCGCCATGATGAGGATCTCACAGATATTGTTGCGAGCGAGGGCGTTTGCCAGAGCATTCAGAATCGGTCGTGGGTAGCCTTTCTTGTATGATAAGTCGCTGTAGAATTCTCCTGCGTAACTCCGTACGCAACTGCTTTTCAGTTCGAATTCCGATATAGTTTTGCTTCTACTGCCAAGTCTGTCGTCGAAATACTTCATGAACTAACCTCCCCGTTTCAGGTGTTTTTCTAAAGCACGCTTCTTGCGGTGCGCTATTATAATTATTGCATAAAATTACCAAAAAGTCAAGTAAAATCGGTTCTGGCTGAGGTTCTGAAAAGCTTGAAATATCAATGCGACCCGGCCTTTCGGCCGGGTCACTTTTACTATTCCCTAAAACGGCAGATCATCCTTCGTAAACCCGGCGAGCGGGTCTGCGAACGGGTCCTCG